>Ga0081527_100221_pt1 | contig 44216 bp, 38 predicted proteins | sample HotLakmasection5_FD_70992 | JGI IMG/M metagenome (GOLD analysis project Ga0081527, IMG submission 70992) | Hypersaline microbial mat communities from Hot Lake, Washington, USA - Section #5 (SPADES assembly) (version 2) | ecosystem: Environmental > Aquatic > Non-marine Saline and Alkaline >... | reverse complement strand
TCTTTTCTATTTTTTCTCTCATAAAATTTACTCCCATGACCTGCCCGTATCGGGTATTCAGAACCCGTTCATCTCGTGTAAACGTCTCATGCGAGATTTTTAAATTTGTGATACGATCCATTCCAAAAATCCGGCGGCCTTTTACTCCCTCTTTTTCACCAATCACATACCAGCGTCTTTCAAACTCCTTGATAAAATAGGGGCTCATCTTGTAGTGCCCGCTTTCACTTGTTGTATATCTGAAGTAGTCAAAGGATACCCGTTTTCTTTCACGAATGGCTTTCATCAAGGGTTTAAAATTTTTCATTCCAGCCAAATCGATTCTTGATTCGATCTCAAGATAGTCCGGCTGCATACCAAACCCTTTCATATTTTCTATCAACAGATCGTTGATGTTGGAAAGCTCAATCATATCCTCAAAACTGTTGCCCGACACTGTCTCTTCCCTATCTATATAGTATCCGAGATGTGAAGAGTCATATTTAATGACAATTCCAAGATGATTTCGAATATCAGCAAAATCTCTTCTGTACGTTCTTTCTGATAGGTCAAAACCATTTTGCCACAAGAACTCTTTTATATCTTTCAAAGATGGGTACCCACCCCTATTTATCAGGTAAAAAATCAATACAAGCCGTTTTGTTATTAATATTTCTTTCATAGCCCCCTAATATTATTTGCATTTAGTGATCAACCCCAGAGTCAATCAATTTGATATACTCATAGTTGATTTGGAAAAAACTTTCTCCAACCTTTAACGGAATCCCTTTATATCGATTGACCACCCCGTACGTAGGCTCTTCTGAATATTTTAAGATTGTGCCTCTGGCTATAGTTTGATTTAAATGTGGATGTGATTTTACAGATATACTCTTTATAACTTTAAACCTCGTATCCTCATTTAACTTAAAGCAAGAAGCAACAATAAAATCATCTTTAACTTCTTTATCACTCACAATGTAATTGCTCCTTAAACGCAGTACAAATTCAAAGTTTTTCCAATCATTTTTATGGACTCGGATTTGAAAAGTATCATCTTTGCTCGAAGTTGAAATCAATTTAAGATGACGATAATAATCATCCTCACTAATTGAGTAGCCATACTTTCTTTTAAGTCTACCGGTATCCATATTTACTGTGCAAGATGTAAATATCCATCATCTTTACCAGCTTTTTTATAGCACACACCGGATGCTTCAAGTATTCTACTTATAGGTGTTATCTTTCTGAATACGGAACTGCCTATTTCTTGACCAAACACTAGATATGCGATGTACCCCTCAATACTATCTAATGGCAAGTCGCCTTCTCCAAGTTTATGACTCATTGCATCCCCTTTTAATGCGGACCCACCTTTTGTTTGTAAAAGAAATAAAGCGGAATGGAAAACTGTGATTGGCAAGTAAGGATAGCTGCCTAGATTATCCACATTTACTCCCGTCGGAACACCTTGGTTTGTCACAACTTCCATAGTAAAAGGTTTTTTTGAGTCTATTTTTAAAGATCCACCTTTACTTTTATACACATCGAGAACCCAGTTATTAAATTTTTCAAAGTGATTCATAGTATTTTTTTGAAATGATTATTCATGGTTAGTTAATAATTTATCTCTATAAAAGAGAATCTGAATCCTTATAGTAATATTCATTCCCTTCATCATCGTACCGGCGTTCGCACCAGAAGCCATCATGCGATTCCATATAGGTCTCATTGCCGCAATTGTCGTACTCCCTTATTCTCCAGATGCCGGCTGAATTTTCATACCTCAGTTCCCGTCCGGCCTCATCATAGGTCATACGGACCCACCGGCCGGAGTTTTCTTCTACTTTTATAACTCTCCCAGCCTGATCCCGGGTGTATCGCGTCCATTCACGGTTCATGTCCTCAACGTAAAGCTGTCTATTCTGCATATCAGAGATTTCAATACTGCACTCTCCATCTGAAGTCTCGCAGATCATCAGCGTATCATCGTCATTGCTGATGTACTTAATCCAGCTTCCATCCTCATGCTCGATCATCTCCACATTGTTCTTGTAGAGGCAAGACTTTTCGATTGGAATGGTCTCGGGACGGGGATTCATTGAATTCGAATTATTTTTCATAGACCGTAGATTTGAGGTTCAGGGGGTGAGTGATTTATTTCATGGACTTCCAGTGTAGATAAATCATAACCATGGCCAGAGTATCCAGCTCACAGTATCTGAGCAGCGCCTGAAAGACCCGCTCCCGTTCTTGTTCGGCCACATCATCAAACTGCATCCTTGCCCAGGCCATCATGGCGGTTCCGCCTTCCTGTATACGATCATCCAGATCTAAATCCATTCCGTCAAGTTATGTTTTATTCGGAATACCATACCTGACAGAATCTAGCAATAAATAGGGATTTGGTAAGAAATCTGGACATAGAAAGGGGTGGTTTGTGAGTGGATACAAACAATATATGGGCGAGGTGTGACAGATTGTGTCATACCTTCTTAAGTCTTACTATAGTTAATAGAAGTAATTATCAAGAGCAGAAAGAATTATAAATAGCTATAACCATTTCTCTTCAGACTGTTTAGGAAAGCTTACAAATTGACTACTTAACTCATCAAAAGAATTCATAGAACGGATATGCACTTCATTACAAATTCTTAAATCTATGTCAGAAATAGATCAAACAAAATTTACTATTTATGAACAACATAAGTATCTGCCAGCTTATCATGTAAGCCCTGCTTCTTTTCTGTAAAAGCAATCATTAAAAAACCGATCCAAAGTAACAACCCGGAAAGTATTTTTGAGAAAAATCGACCTGTTGCTTTGCCAAAAGTTATTCTCTCCTGTTTATTTACCTATAATAATGTAGTTTATAGTTACTTATGACTTTTTTTATCAAATTAACTACACTAAGCGATAACTGGGGGCAATTAGTTAGAATGAAATACAAAGACGAAACACTTATCTATAGCCCCTCTGACCTTTCCTCTCATAGCAGCTGTAATCATCTTACTCAAATCAACAAACAACACGCAAAAGGTGAAATTGGTGATCCGGAGGTGTACACCAACCGTGTGCTGATGGTGCTAAAAGAAAAGGGAATTGAATTTGAGGCTAGCTATCTACAAGAACTAAAAGATGAGGGAAATAAAGTTGTTGAAATAAGCAATGAAAATCCTCACGCAGAAAAGCATACTATTAATGCAATGCAAGCAGGAGCTGACGTAATTTATCAGGCTCGGTTGAAAGAAGATGGCACATGGAGTGGGTGGGCCGATTTTTTAATTAAAGTTGATACCCCAAGTAATCTTGGTGAATGGTCCTATGAAGTATGGGATACCAAGTTAGCTAATGAAACAAAAGCGGGAACCATACTTCAAATCGGTTTGTATTCTGAACAGGTAGGACAAATTCAGGGGTTATCGCCGGAATATATGGGAGTAATAAAACCCGGCGGAAAAGAAATCTATCGCTTTGATGAATATGCAGCTTACATCCGTTTGGTTAAAGGGAACCTAGAAGATGCCATCTCTACCGGTTATGAGACCTACCCAGACCCTGTTAATCATTGTGATATTTGCCGGTGGTGGAAGAATTGTAATTCCGTTAGACGAAAAGACGATCACCTAACCTTTGTGGCAGGCATAGGCACTTCCCAAATCAAAGAACTTAATACCCATGGGATAGACACGCTTGAAAAACTGGCAAATACGGAACTACCCGTACCCTTCGAACCTTCAAAAGGGGCTAAAGACACGTATAATAAATTACGTGAGCAGGCCCGTGTTCAGCATGCAAGCAGGAAAAATAGCTATGAACCTATTTTTGAAACCCTTGACATTGAAGAAGGAAAAGGGCTGAACAAGCTTCCCCTTCCTTCAGATAATGATATCTTTTTGGACCTGGAGGGAGACCGTATGGTCGAGCCTGATGGGCTGGAATACATGATCGGTTACGTTCATAAAGGAGAATATCATGCGTTTTGGGCCAAAAATGAAACCGAGGAAAAACAAATCTTTGAACAATTCATTGACCTAGCAGTCAAGCTCAAGCAAGAAGACCACTCGCTGCACATTTATCACTATGCACCCTATGAGGTTACTGCTTTCAAGCGCTTGATGGGCAAATATGCCTCAAGAGAGAATGAGATAGACATATTCTTGCGCTCTGATACTTTTGTTGATCTGTATAGTATTGTTCGTCAGTCCATAAGAGCGAGTGTGGAGAAATATTCCATTAAAGATTTAGAGGTATTCTTTGGGTACGAGCGAAAGATGGATTTACGAGAACTTTCACATCATAAATCACAATTAGAGTTACTTCTTCAAACAGGAAACATAAACCTGTTGACTGAAGAGACACGAGATGCAGTACAATTGTATAATCAAGATGATTGCGAATCCTTGGTTAGACTTCAAGAATGGTTAGAAGAGATTCGTCGAGATCTAACAAAAAAAGGCGTTGAAATTAAACGACCAGTCTATGGTGAAGGAGATGCAAGTGATGCTATCACCGAGCATCAAGAACGTATCCGGCCATTGATGGATGCCTTGTTACAAGATGTACCTCCAATCAGGTCAGAACGAACGAATAAACAGCAGGCACAATTCATTTTAGCTCATATGCTCGATTGGTACCGCAGAGAGGCGAAATCGTTTTGGTGGGAATACTTCCGACTTAAAGAACTACCTGAGAATGAGCTAATCGAAGAGCGAAAGGCACTAACCTATCTGCAGTACAATGGGCAACGTGAAGCAGTGAAAAGAAGTGTCGCTGATAGCTATACTTTTCCTACTCAGGAATGTGACTTCCGCACCGGTCAATCTCTTAAAGACCCAACAGCTTCTGATGATTACGTCATTGGTACTGTTCACAGTATCGACTTAGAAAAAAGTATTCTCAAAATAAAGAAGGGCCCAACGAAAATAGACGACCCTCATCCGTTCTCTGTGATGAATATGGAATTTATCCGCTCAACTTCTAAGGAGGAGGCTATTATTCGGTTAGCCGAATGGGTAGTAGAAAATGGCATGGAAAGTCACTCTAGTCCTTATCGTGCAGCAAGACAACTGCTTATGAATGTGTCACCTACTCTCTCTGAAAAAAGAGAACCACACCAGGATAACGTCAAAAACACATTTGATTTCGCAGCCAAACTGGACCGTAGCTACTTACCAGTTCAAGGTCCTCCCGGTGCCGGAAAAAGTTACACTGGAAGTCACCTGATAGTAAAGCTTGTTCAAGAGGGTAAAAAAATTGGGATTACAGCATTAAGCCACAAGGTGATTACAAACTTACTCTCTAACGTTTGGGAAGTAGCTGAAGCTCAAAGCGTATCTATTGAAATGCTTCAAAAGATTGGAAGAGATTTTGAGGAGGATGTTCCATGGCAAACAACATCCACTGAAAATACTATACAAGCAGCATTGGGTTCCGCAGATGTTATAGCAGGAACATCGTTCATGTGGAGTAAAGAGCCATATGCAGATAGTGTAGACTACTTATTTGTTGATGAAGCTGGCCAGCTATCTTTAATTGATACGTTGGCTGTTTCACATTGCTGTACAAACCTAGTACTACTTGGTGACCCGCAGCAATTGAAGCAACCTCAAAAAGGGGTTCACCCTGAAGGAACAGAAGTATCTGTATTAGAACATGTTCTACAAGACAAAAAAACCCTATCGGATGAGCAGGGTGTATTTCTTTCTGAAACATGGAGGATGCATTCATCTATTAATGCCTTTGTTTCAGAGCTGTTTTACGAAAATAGATTAAAATCGAAAGAACACCTTGACCAACAACAAATACTTGGATCTGAGTTTGACACAACTGGCTTGTGCTTAGAAGAGGTTGAACACACCGGAAATTCCAGCTCCTCAATGGAAGAGGTAGAGAAAATAGTTGAGATTGTTTCCGAACTTACTGCCGGTAACGTTACATTCATAGATGAAAAAGGGCAAGAAGCTGTATTAACTGAATCAGATATTAAGATCATCACCCCTTACAATGCACAAGTACAAGCTATCAAACAACAATTGCCAACTTTAGAGGTAGGAACGGTTGATAAGTTTCAAGGCCAGGAAGCCCCTGTAATCATATATTCTGTCGCAACCTCTAACTTGGAGGAGGCTCCCCGGGGAATGGAATTTCTTTTTAGCCCCAACAGATTTAATGTTGCTGTTTCTAGGGCCCGAACGCTATTCATTATGGTTGCAAGCCCGGATATATTTGAAGCAGAATGCAAAAGTCCTTACCAAATTAAGCTTGCAAATTCCTTTTGTAGATTTAAAGAGCTAACATTGTAAAAGAATAGTAGAAAGTATAAATCGGGAACTAATTTATTTATAAAACTGGCAATCTATCTGAATACAGTTACCCTAATATTCTGTCCAATACATCAATTGTAATGATCACAACAAATACAATTGAAAAAAATACTAAGCAGCCATTTTTGGGTGTTTCAATTATAGGTTTACCATTTTTATAGAAGTCAAGAGCAATGCCTTGCTGCCCGAAGCCGGTAACTATCAGGCAGTCAACTTCCTCTGAATTTTCCGTTAATTTAAAATGATGTTCTGTTCCTAAAAATGAATATTTGGTGGATACTATTTCATCATTAACCTTTATGGTTTCTTTACCAAGAAATGAATTGAGTATGTCAACTTTATTCTCGCCCAAATAGATAGTTGTTAATTTCATCTTTTGATAATTTAAGCTGTTCTATAACCAGTTTAATAGTTCTGTTTATAGTATGAACCAAGGAATCGAAATCCCTTACAAAATTGAATAAACTCATTTGATAGTTTTTCGATTCTAAGAGCATAACAGATAGTTTTTAATAATGGATAGTTATTGTATTAATGGTATTAGTGCCTCTGCTTGAAAATGCATCCCTGGAAGAGGATGAAAAGATCCCGGTTTATGATGGGTGCTATTTCTTTTAGCGCTTATATTTATTGAAAATTTATCTTCACAACCAATATGAAACATTCTTTTAAAATTCTGTACTTCTCTATTCCACTGCTTCTGCTGCTATCATGCGGCATCATTAATTCCGAACAGGAAGAAAGTTACGACTGGTACGGTGAGTGGAAACGAACGGATACGGACGCGGATAGCTATCTCGTCTTAACGGCCGATAAAATGTACACCTTCACCGGGTCGCTGTCTACGGAGCAGTGGAGCAACTGTAATGAATACTTTGATGAGTTTTCAGTCATCAGAAAATCTGAAGCAGCTTTTACTTTCTCACTGAACGGAGACCCTCTTTACGTAGGCATCGAATTACTTTCGGACGATTTAAGTCGGTTGGTTCTCAGATATGAAGGTGAAGCCGAAACTGAATCGCACGAAAGAATTCAAATACCCGATAACTGCACGCTCACGGGTTCAGAAACGGAGTAGTAAAAGTCATATCCATTCAAAGAGAAAACCCGCCTGCTTTTCACAAACGGGGATTCAGTTAGTCCGTCAAGGAACAAACCGAATCAGTACGATTTCCCTTCAAGAATCTCATCCACCACCGCCGGATCAAGCAGCGTGGATGTGTCTCCCAGGTTCTCGATATCGTCGGCCGCAATTTTTCGGAGAATTCGCCGCATAATTTTACCGGACCGGGTTTTCGGCAGCCCGGCTACAATCTGAATTTTATCCGGCTTGGCGATCGGGCCGATAATCTTCGTAACCAGATCGTGGATTTCCTGTTTAAAATCGGTTACGTCTTTTGGCATTTTTTCGCAGATCATAAAGGCAAATATGCCCTGTCCTTTAATATCATGGGGATAGCCCACAATCGCTGTCTCCACAATATTGGGGTGCTCGTCAATCGCATTTTCGATCTCTGCAGTGCCGAGTCTGTGGCCTGAGACATTCAGTACATCGTCCACGCGGCCTGTGATTCGGTAATACCCTTCTTCATCGCGCCGGCATCCGTCGCCGGTAAAGTAGTAGCCTCTGTAAGCGCTCATGTATGTTTTAAGATAGCGCTCGTGATCACCCCAAACCGTTCTTGCGATACCGGGCCACGGGTGCTTGATACAGAGATTTCCACTCACGCCGTTCCCCTCTATCTCTTTTCCGTTTTCATCCATTAGTACTGGAAATACTCCGGGTAGCGGAAGGGTTGCAAAACCCGGTTTGGTGGGAGTAATTCCGGCAAGCGGTGAAATCATAATACCGCCCGTTTCGGTTTGCCACCAGGTATCCACAATGGGGCATTTCCCACCGCCCACATGATCGTGGTACCAGTGCCATGCTTCTTCGTTAATCGGCTCACCAACCGATCCCAGAACCTTCAATGAGCTCAGGTCATACTTTTTCACATATTTCTGGTCGTAGCTCATCAGCGCACGAATGGCGGTTGGTGCCGTGTAAAAATGGGTTACCTTATACTTTTCAACAACTTCCCAAAGTCGTCCCGCATCGGGATAGACCGGCGTCCCCTCAAAAATTACGCCGGTGGCTCCGTTAAAGAGCGGCCCGTACATAATGTAGGAGTGGCCGGTAATCCAGCCGGCATCGGCCGTACACCAGTAAATGTCTTCCTCCTCAACCTGAAATACATTTCTGAACGTATAGCTCGTGTACACCATATAGCCGCCACAGGTGTGTACCACGCCTTTTGGCTTACCGGTTGAGCCCGAGGTATAGAGAATAAAGAGCGGGTCTTCTGCATCCATCTCTACGGCTGTATGTTTTTTGGATGCATTCCGAATCAGCATATGCCACCACTCATCCCGTCCCTCTACCCAGTTGATATCGCGATTGGTTCGCTGACATACAATGACGCTTTCAACCGACGGACAGCTCTCCAGGGCTTCATCCGAAATATCTTTGAGCGGCACGTGCTTGTCGCCGCGCCGGAGACCGTCATTGGTAATCAGCATTTTGGCATCGCAGTCTTCAATACGTTCTGCGAGAGACTGAGCTGAGAATCCTGCAAATACAATGGAGTGAACCGCGCCAATCCGGGCGCAGGCCAAAGCAGAAATTATGAGTTCCGGCGTCATCGCCATGTAAATACATACGCGGTCGCCCTTCTCTACCCCTTTACTCTCCAGTACGTTCGCAAACCTACAAACATCTTCGTGAAGCTGACGGTAGGTAATGGTCCGGCGAAAACTGTCGGGGTGATTGGGCTCAAAAATGAAGGCTGTTTTATGCCCAATGGTGTTTAAATGACGATCGAGGGCATTCTCGGTGATGTTCAGTTTTCCACCCTCGAACCATTTGATGTCTCCCTTTTCGAAACCACCAGACTGCACCTTATCCCAGCTTTTTCGCCAGTAAAAGGTTCCCGCTTCGTGCTCCCAGAACTTCATCCGGTCTTCTTCACTTTGATTATAGGTTTCCTTGTACTCCTCGTAAGATTTGATATTGAGCCACATATTCGATCGTCGGTTTAAAAGTTAGATTTTCGTAAGCGCTTCTATGTTGATGTTTTTTGAGCGAACTTTCAAGCAAAATTTTGAAAAATTGCCGTTTTGGAACCGTGTCCAATTATTTTGATGCATAAAACGGTCAAAACGATCGTCTTAGCTTTTTTTGTTACACCGATGAAATCTGAATTAACAGACATGTCGAAAGGTTACGAAATTACAAAAAACTGGTTTAACCAAAAGAAGTGGATGCCTTTTGAATGGCAGGAAAATGTGTGGAAAGCCTTTCTTGAAGATCGCTCCGGGCTGCTGAACGCACCCACAGGAAGCGGAAAAACGTTCGCTCTTTTTATCCCCGCGCTCATCAAATGGATAAACGAGCATCCTGATACGTACGCATCTAAAGAAAAAAACGGGCTTCAGTTGCTCTGGATTACTCCGCTACGTGCGCTTGCAAAAGATATTGAGAAGGCGATGCAGCAGTCCGTTGATGAGATGGGGATTCCCTGGGAAGTACAGCGGCGAACAGGAGATGTGTCTCAATCTATCAAACAGAAGCAGAAAAAAAATATGCCTGAGGTGCTCATCATAACGCCGGAGAGCCTGCACATCCTGCTCGCTCAGAAAGAGTATCCAGGGCGGTTCCGCACACTTGGCTGTGTGGTTGTGGATGAATGGCATGAGCTAATTGGCTCAAAACGTGGTACACAGACGGAACTTGCGCTGTCGCGGCTTCGTGGGCTGCTGCCAAACCTGAAAACCTGGGGTATTTCGGCAACAATTGGGAATATGGACGAGGCATTTGAGGTGCTTTTGGGTGTAGAGCCGCCCGAAAACAGTGTAATGATGCGGGCGAATCACACCAAAAAAATAAATGTACAAACCGTTTTACCCGACGATGTTGAGCGGTTTCCCTGGCACGGCCACCTGGGAATCAACTTGTTGCCTAAGGTTCTGCCGATTCTTGACAAAAGCGGGTCAACACTCATTTTTACAAATACACGATCCCAATCCGAAATATGGTTTCAAAAGCTGCTGGAGGCCAAGCCGGATCTGGCAGGCACCATCGCGCTGCATCACGGATCTCTGAGCCGAAAGATTCGCAACTGGGTGGAGGACTCGCTGCACGAAGGCTCTCTTAAAACAGTGGTATGCACCTCAAGTCTCGACCTGGGTGTAGACTTTTCGCCCGTGGATACGGTGATCCAGATCGGAAGCCCAAAAGGCGTGTCGCGGTTTATACAGCGTGCCGGACGAAGCGGACATCAACCCGGAGCAGAAAGCACCATCTGGTTTGTGCCAACACACGCGCTGGAACTCATTGAAGCTGCCGCGCTGAAAGATGCCGTTCAGCAAGAGCGGGTAGAAGATCGTATCCCCGTGCTCAAACCTTATGATGTACTGATCCAGTACCTGGTGACGCTTGCCGTTTCTGAAGGGTTTGACCCGGAAATAACTTATAAAGAAGTCACGTCTACCTTTGCCTTTCAGACCCTGAGGCAGGATGAATGGGAGCAAATCCTGAATTTCATTCAATCCGGAGGGAGTTCACTCACACGGTATAACGAATTTTCGAAAGTAGAGCCTGACGAAAACGGCCTTCTGAAAGTATTTGATCGCAGAATTGCCCGGCGGCATCGGATGAGCATCGGCACCATCGAGAGTGACACAATGCTCACGGTAAAATATCTGAAAGGAACCACGCTCGGACGCATCGAGGAGTGGTTTATTTCGCAGTTAAACACCGGAGACTCGTTCTGGTTTGCAGGGCGAAACCTTGAGCTGGTGCGTATTGAAAATTTAACGGTTTATGTGCGGCGAACCTCCGGAGCGAGCAGCAAAGTGCCAAGCTGGCTGGGCGGACGGATGTCGCTCTCGTCCAATATGTCGGATCTGCTTCGTGAAAAAATTCAGCTGGCCGTTAACAACAGCCATAAAAGCGTTGATCTGCAAACCATACAGCCTATTCTCGATATTCAGAAAGAGCGCTCTCTCCTTCCAGACACAACACAGTTCCTGATAGAAAAGTCATGGTCTCGCGAAGGGTGTCACTGTTTCTTTTTTCCGTTTGAAGGAAGGTACGTGCACGAGGGGATGTCGGCGCTGGTTGCCCATCGAATCTCAAAAATGCTGCCCATTACCTTTTCAATCGCCATGAATGATTACGGTTTTGAGCTGCTTTCGGATAAAGATATCCCCATAGAACAAGCTGTTGATGATGAACTATTCATCGAAAAGCACCTCGAACGCGACATGATGGGCAGCCTGAATGATGCCGAACTTGCAAAGCGGCGGTTTCGGGGTATCAGCCAGATTGCCGGTCTCGTTTTTACAGGGTTCCCCGGAAATCAAAAAAAGGGGAAGCACCTGCAGATGTCGTCAGGGCTCTTTTTTGATGTGTTCCTGGAACACGAACCGGATCATCTTTTGCTGCAGCAGGCGTATGATGAAGTGCTCCAGATTCAGTTCGATGAGGCCCGGCTCAGAAAAGCCCTTCAGCGGATCAACCATCAGACTATCGTGATTAAAGAGGTGGACCGGTTCTCCCCTTTCGCTTTTCCGATATATGTAGATAGACTGCGGGAACGGCTTTCATCAGAAAAACTGCTCGACCGCATCATGAAAATGCAGAAACAGCTTGAGGAGGGGTAAATGAAGTATTCAGTCAGCATCAAAATGAGTGGCCAGGAACTCGAACTTCTGCCTCAAAAAGCTGTTTTCTGGATAAACGCCCAGACACTCATTGTTTCCGACCTGCACCTCGGTAAGGCAGGACACTTCAGGAAATCCGGGATTCCGGCACCTTCCGGCATAAACCAAAAAAATATTGAGAGACTGGATGATCTGATGCAGCGATATACGCCCGGACGCCTGCTTATGCTTGGTGACCTGTTCCACAGCGACGCCAACCGGGAGTGGCTCGAATTTGAACAGTTTACAGACAAATGGTCATTCGTTGAGATGCTGCTGATCCGGGGTAATCATGATTCGCTTCACCCCTCTTTTTACAAGGCGGCCGGAATTACCGGCGTTGACGCCCTGGAGGAGTCGGGGTTTCTTTTTTTGCATGATGAAACTCAGGAAAATTTTGAAAAAAATGGCGACGAAACCATCATACTATCGGGTCATATTCATCCGGGAATTGTTCTGAGGGGTAAAGGACGTCAGTCGCTTCGCCTTCCCTGTTTTGCGGCTTCCAGAAGCCGGATATTACTCCCTGCATTTGGTGAGTTTACAGGACTGCACATGATCAAACCAAAACCGGGTGAGCAAATTTATGCAGTTGCTGAGGGAAGGGTATTGCCATTGTAAATGTACATACACTGTATGAATCGGGAGGTGAACTCACAATATTTTTATTCTCGCAGAGTTTCGCTGATTTTTAGACTATCAATGGGTTTCTGACCTGCAGAATGATTAAATCTTAATTACAGTTATATTTTATCTGTATCAATGCCCGTTCACAGATCAAAATCAAGCCATCATGAAACGTATTTTTTTAACACTCATTCTAACAAACATCCTGTTTTGTGGATGGCTGATTGCCCAGCCAACAACCGGAGAACTGGAACAGATAAACCGGGATCGTATTTCGATGAACAGCAACGGTATGCTCGTACTGGGTAGTTGGGCCGTTTCGAATATCGTAATCGGCGGTATTGGCATGACGCAAAGCAGTGGAAACACTAAATATTTCCATCAGATGAATGCGGCCTGGAACAGTGTAAACCTGGCCATAGCCGGTTTTGGTTATTACGGGCTGCGCAGTCAATCCGCTCAACTAGGACTTTCTGAAACCATTACGGAGTTCCAAAACTTTGAAAATATTCTTCTCTTCAATGCGGGCCTTGATATTGGGTATATGGCTCTTGGCGCCTGGCTCTGGGAACGGGGTTTGCGAAAAGAGAACACACGGCTTAAAGGGTACGGCCAGTCAATTATTTTACAGGGCGGGTTTCTTTTCGCCTTTGATACCGTTCTCTTTTTTATGAGCCGCTCAGAAAGCTCAAAACTGATCGATGCCCTGAGTCATGTGCAGTTTACGGGTACAAGCCTTGCAGTGTCGATTCCATTTTAGAGTCTATTCATGGCTGCCTTACCCTCTCCTCTCGCCCTAAATGGATCCCGATGGGAAGAGGAGACAGACTGTTGATCCCGACTGCTGTCGGGAGAAGCAGTCAGAGGTGTGTTTCACAGCGCATGACGTCCTGCTTTGAACTGCATTTTGTTACAAGCACCTCACCCAGTGCCCCTTTACACACCCCTCGGCTGAATGAACAACGCTGTGCGTTTTCATTCCATCCTTTTCCCCTCTGCCAGAGGGGAGGTTCTTACTTCAAGAATCTATGCTTACCAACACCAACCATCAGTTCTTAACAACCACCCCGTCTTTCATAACGAAAGAGACGTTTTCGAGTGTCTGAATATTTTCAATGGGGTTGTCATCCACGGCAATGATATCTGCCATTTTACCGGCTTCAATGGAGCCAATCTGATCAGATAAGCCCAAGACTTCGGCTCCCGTTTTTACTGAACTTAAAATTGCTTCTGCAGGCGGCATTCCGGCTTCCACCATCAGAGCAAACTCTTTGCCGTTCTCACCGTGGGGTGAAACGCCAGAATCGGTTCCAAACGCGATATTTACACCGTAGGCATACGCTTTCCCAAACGTTTCCTGGATAAGCGGCCCGATTTCTCTCGCTTTAGGACGAACCAAGTCCGGGAAAAAGCCCTCTTCTTCTGCTTTTTCCGCCACAAAATTTCCGGCCAGAATCGTGGGCACATAGTAGGTTCCTTTTTCGACCATGGCGTTCATTACCTCTTCATCCATATAGGTGCCGTGCTCAATGGTTGTAACACCTGCATTTACGGCCCGCAGCATCCCCTCTTTACCATGAGCGTGGGCGGCTACGTGCATACCGTAATCATTAGCTGTTTCAACAATGGCCTGCACCTCGTCAACCATAAACTGTGGATTCTGCCCCGATTTCGCCACGCTCAGCACACCTCCTGTGGCGGTGATTTTGATATGATCTGCACCGTTTTTATAGCGCTGCCGAACAGCTTCACGCGCCTCAGTCTCTCCATTTATCACTCCTTCGGCAGGCCCCGGACTCCCCATCAGATCGTGGCGATGACCATTCGTAGGATCTGCATGCCCGCCGGTTGTTGCAATTGATTTACCGACGCTGATAATCCTGGGCCCCTGTATGTATCCTGCATTTACAGCATCCCGCAAAGCCGTATTCACTCCTGTACCTCCAAGATCGCGTACCGTTGTAAACCCGGCCTCGATTGTTCTCCGTACATACATCACCGAGCGCAGAGCCCTGTCTTCGGGATTCATGGTAAACGTCTCCGCGTATCTGCCCGGGTTGGTCTCCATTTCCAGGTGTACATGAAGATCGATCAGGCCGGGAAGCACGATTTTGTCCGATAGATCGATCAGATTCTGACCATTTTCAGGATTCGTAAATCCGTCGGTTACCGACTCAATTACGCCATCCGAAACGATAATTGTCACGTTTTCGCGAATGTCGTTAGCGGTACCGTCAAACAGAGAACCGGCATGTATAATCGTTGACTGGGCATGAACCTGGAATGCACCGAGAAAAAACAGTAGTAAGAGAGTTGAAACGCGTTTCATTATGGATAAGGTTGATTTGGAGTTCAGCGAAAATATAACAGAATTACCGGAGGAAAAAATGACCTTTTAATATTGCCACTTAAGCACTGATTTGCACAGAGGTTTTTCAATGATCTTCTGTACCTCAGTGGCATGAAACTTCTCAATTACCCCCATTTTCTCCGTTTGATGCGCCTGCCAGTTCGAAACCTTTCAGGATCCGGTTGTCGGGGTCGGCCTCCACCTCAATATGATCCGGCAGTTCAAAACTGATTCGGTTATTTTCGGGAACCAGCGTCATTACCTGTCCGTCTACCCGAACCTCAATCGGCATGGGAAAAGTAAGATTATCCGGAGTGCGCCACTCCATCACCACGAGACCGCCGCGACGGGAAGCATGTAAAACCGGCAGTTCCGCCTTTCGCAGATACACCTCGAAAAGCCAGTCGAGATCCATTCCTGAAATCTCTTCTGCCAGATGCAAAAAGTCATCCGTTGTTGCAAAACGTACCTGTTCGCCAGTGGTCACGGACTCCATCTCTTCTGTGGGGTATGCAAAACGCCTCAAAAGTGTAAAAAAGTGGTCCTCCCCGATTACATATCTCAACGTATGCAAAAACCAGGCGCCTTTATAGTAAACGTTGCCGCCGCGGCTGCCCTGCGTAATCTCCGCAGTGCTCATCGGTTCGCGCGGGGCTACAGGCATCGGGTTCTCTTCGCTGATTCTGGATCGAAGCAGATCCATCATCTCACTATAGGCCTCTTTTCCACCTAAATGCTCGGCATAAAGTGGCTGCATGTAGGTTCCGAATCCCTCGTGCAGCCAGAAGTCGCGCCAGTCCCAAACGGTTACCAGGTTTCCCCACCATTCATGTGCCAGTTCGTGCTGATGCAGGTCGTCGAAATCGGCCGTTTCACCAAACAGAGCGCCATTTTCAAAACCTGCCCCGTATGCTATGATGCTTTGATGCTCCATTCCAAGGTACGGTGTATGAGCTACTCCATATTTATCGGCGCGAAAGGGATACGGACCCAATATATCTTCGAGAAATCGGATCTGCTCAGCAAACTGGTGGAAAAGTGCCTCTCCATCCTCCCTAAACTCAGGCAGCACCCAAAATGTTATATCAAATTCTTCCCCGCCGGTGCTGGTGTAGGGTTCCGAAATGGTTTCGTAGGGGGCAGCATTGAACGAAATATTGTAGTTGCTGATGGGAACCGATACAAACCAGTGCCAGGTTTTCAGGCCGTTTTCGTGACTTGTCGTTCCCCTGGACCGGCCATTTGAGGCGACCATAAGATCTTCGGGCATCGTAAAATTGACGGATACAGAATCAGCTTTGTCGGATACATGATCTTTATTAGGCCACCACACCCAGGCACCGATGGTCTGGTTAGCCACAGCCACCCACGGTTCGCCCGATGGAGTTTCTTCCCAAACCAAACCTCCGTCCCAGGGCGGATTTTCAGCTATCCGGGGTTTGCCGCCGTACTCAATTCGAAGGTTTTTTTCTGCACCTGGTTGCAGCGTGCGGGGAAAGTTCACGTAAAATGTTCGGCTGCTCTCGCTGCGGGTAAATCTGTATGTTTGATTTGGATCATCTGCGTGGCTTACGGATTCTATATGAAGCCGCGGATCCAGCGCCAATGCAATACGATTAGTCGGCTGCACAACCGTAAAATGCACATCAACAAACCCTGAAAGTAAGCTGTCTGATGGATTTATCTCTATTTCCAGGTTGTAGTAGGTAACATCAAATGAAGCCAGCTCAGGCGTTAGCTCCCCGCCCGACTCATAGACCAGCTGCTGTGCAGCCAGTGTTACCGGAAGCATCAAAAATATGCAAACAAACAGACGGAGTGTACATTTTATCATCGGAAAAGCTCTATCAATTTTTAACCCATTATTTTTCTTATTTGATTAGAGGATACCACAGAAGAGAGGTACGATCAACTTTTTTGTGCTGTTTTTAAATGTGAAATTTAATCTTCATTAACTTTTGCCCAACGGATTGATTCTCAATGTTTCTTTAAGTATAGTGCTTTAAATCATTCACAGACTCTCATCCAACCCGAAATTTGTTAGGTCTATGCCCAAACAAAAAAAAGTGAAAAAGATTTTCGTACTCGATACCTCCGTTCTTCTGTACGATTCCGATGCCGTTAAAAACTTTGAAAAGCACGATATTGCCATCCCCATTACGGTGCTCGAAGAGATCGATTCCTTCAAAAAAGGAAACACCGTAACCAACCTCCACGCACGGGAATTTATCCGCTTTCTTGATAAAATTTCTGATGCCAACATGATTCAGGACTGGATTCCGCTCAACGGAAAACATCATGGGAACATCCGCGTAGTGGGCGATGAAGCCAGCATTACGGATGCCAATAAAGTATTTGGCTCAACAAAAAATGACCACCGGATTTTAAACTCAGCCCTGAAACTGAGGGAAGACGAACCCGCTAAAAAAGTGGTGCTGGTAACCAAAGACATCAACTTGCGGCTGAAAGCCCGCGCCCTTAGCCTCGATGCCGAAGATTACGAAACCACGCGCATCAAAGACATCGATCATCTGTACAAAGGCAAAACAGACCTTACCTTTGATGAGAATGATTTCATCAACACGCTCTACAAAAAAGGGTACCTGGAGCATTCGAAGCTTGAAAAGAGCAAACCTGTTAAAAACCACTATTACATTTTAAAAAATCACTCGAGCTCGGCGCTTGGATATTACAATCCAAGATCAGAACAGGTGGAGCTCATCAAACAGATGAACGCATACGGAATAATTCCAAGGAATGCAGAGCAGACGTTTGCCATGCACGCCATGATGAATCCCGATATTCTGCTCACAACAGTCACCGGTTCGGCCGGTACCGGAAAAACACTGATCGCCCTTGCCTGCGCTCTGGAACAGCGGCGGCAGTACAGGCAGATCTATCTTGCCAGGCCCATTGTGCCTCTCAGTAACCGGGACCTGGGTTATCTGCCCGGCGACGTGAAGTCAAAAATTGATCCCTATATGCAGCCGCTATGGGATAACCTGAGCATTATCAAAGATCAGTTCAGTGAAACCAGCAAACAGGCAAAAAAAATTGATGAGCTTGTACAAACAGAAAAGCTGTCGATTGTACCGCTGGCCTACATTCGCGGACGAAGTCTGAACAATGTCATTTTTATTATCGATGAGGCCCAGAATCTTACGCCTCACGAAATCAAAACGATTATAACCCGCGCCGGGGAGAATACAAAAATCATTTTTACAGGTGATATTTTTCAGATTGATACCCCCTACCTCGATGCCCAAAGCAACGGCCTCTCTTACCTTGTTGACCGAATGAACAATAACGACGTATACGCCCACATCAACCTGGAAAAAGGAGAGCGTTCGGAGCTCGCTAATCTGGCTACAAAATTTCTTTAACGTTCTTTCGCATCAAAAAAAATTAATCAAATCCCTTTGTGATGAAATATTTAAGTCTGTTTTTTCTGATAGTGGCTTTTGCCATAACAGCCATTACTAACCCTGCAAACGCACAAAATGAACTGAACCTGGAAGAACTTTTCGAGGCGAGGGTGTTTGTTTCTGAAGAAGGCGATACTCTGCTCTACCGCATCATGGTACCCGATGAGATAGAGGAAGGGAAACAATATCCGCTGGTGCTGTTTTTACACGGAGCGGGCGAACGCGGGAATGATAATACAGCCCAGCTGGAGTGGGGCGTACACGCTTTTGCAAATCCCGAATTTCGTGAGTGGAACCCAGCCATTGTTATAGCACCACAGGTTCCTGAGGACGGTTATTGGGGCAACCTGAACTGGCGGGAAGACGGTACTGAACTAACGGACGAACCATCTACACCCCTTGAACTGGCCCGTCAGCTGGTTTTACAGACTATTGAAGATTTCCCCGTTGATGAAAACCGACTTTACATCACAGGCTTGTCGATGGGCGGATTTGGAACCTGGGATATGATTACGCGCCATCCCGACCTGTTTGCCGCAGCGATGCCTGTTTGCGGCGGCGGAGACCCGACCAAAGCGCATCTGCTCGTTGATATGCCGATCTGGAACTTTCACGGTGCAAAAGATAACGTTGTACCGGCTGAGCTTTCCCGCGATATGATTCAGGCCATCCGCATTGCCGGAGGAAGTCCCGGCTATACCGAATATCCCGATACCGATCACTTTTCGTGGATTCCGGCCTACGCTGATGCTCATGTGCTGGAATGGTTGTTTAATCAGCGCAAGGATAGTTCTGCTGAATAGCAGGTCAGATAACCGAAGTGGCATCCAGCTACATTATTAAAACATAAGCACTGATTCTCACTGATGTTGTAATCTCCGGATAAGTACAAACTGTTTAAATCCCATTTTAAGTAATGGTATTGTATCTTTTGCAAGCTAAGAAAACTCTCAGTGCATCTCTGTGCTCCAGAGGCATTTTTACCTGAAGGTATCTTAGTAAATTTTAGTATTGCCACAGACATACTGATGAGACCAGATCTCAAAAAATATTACTGCCTTTTTGCTCATCTTTAACGTTCAGATTGAGTATCCGGCACAATGAAACAACACCTCAGTGATTCTCTGTGCTTCAGTGGAATTTGAAAAAAGAAAGCCCGGACTGTTTGAGCCCGGGCTTTCCCATCCCATCCACCAAAAAACGGTTACTTAATCACGACCGTCCGATATCTACGGCATCGCGGTGCTCACCAGACTCCTCATCTACCTCCATAATGGTATCAAAGCCCCGTTTGCTCAGATCCCAATAGAGATAGCCGAGCGAAAGCAGACCTACCACAACACAGATGGCAAAATAGAGGTAATTGCCGAACAAGAAGTGGCCAAAGCCAAACAGTGCCATATATACCAAAATGACACCCGCAACCCAGTTCCCGAGAAGCGGCCACAATGATCCGTCCGATTCGATATCCGGATTATCGGCTTTAAGTGGTTCCCAGCCTGGTCCGCCGGGGCGAACTCTGCGATAGAAAGCGGTTAGTTTTCTTGTATCGGTTGGTTTCGTGAGAAAAGTGACCAGTATCCAAACAACCGATGTGATAGCTACTACATAGTAAAGATTCATGGGAAATGGATCTCCAATTCCGGGAACAGGTACACCAATGAGTACCAGAATCACCAGTATAATGGGCGTGAGTGATGCAGCCAGCTCGCTCCATGCGTTAATTCTCCACCAGTACCAGCGCAGTATGAGCACGAGCCCGAGTCCGCCGGAAGCCGTAAGTACAAGACCCCACGCCTGTCGAATACTGTCGAGCTGAGTGGTTACAAAAAATGCAAGAATAGCTAACACGAAAGTTACTACTCTTGAGACTAAAACATAATGTTTTTCATCGCCGTCCTGTTTGATAAACCGCCGCCAGAAATCGTTTACAAGGTAAGATGTTCCCCAGTTGAGGTGGGCTGCAAAGGTACTTGTAAATGCGGCAAGAAACGCTGCAAAGAGCAGGCCAAGAAGTCCCGGGGGGAGCACATCACGCATCACAAGAACAAAACCCTCGCGGGAATCGGCGAGGTTTGGATAGAGCACTAACGAAACGAGAGCTACAATAATCCACGGCCATGGTCGCAGGCAGTAGTGTGCAATATTAAACCAAAGAGTTGCGAAGAGCGCGTGTTTTTCGTCTTTGGCACTCATTATTCTCTGCGCCACATAGCCACCGCCGCCGGGTTCCGATCCGGGATACCAGCTCGACCACCACTGAACCCCAAAGTAGGCCGCAAAAGCCCCGACACTTAGTGAAAGAACAGCCACGCCTTCAGCCGTTTGACCAATGGTAGGCAGAAACTGGAATGTTTCGGCGGGCAGCTTGGCCTGCAGGCCCGCAATACCGCCAATTTCGGGAATGTTAACCGCATACACAGCCAGCACAATGGTGCCGCCCAGCGCAATGGCAAACTGAAAGATATCGGTTACGGCAACGCCCCAAAGACCGGAAATAAGCGAGAAGAAACCGACAAAAATAATCAGAAAACCGACCAGCAAGAGCGGAGCGCTGATATAAATTCCCAGAAAAGAGAACGACTCCTGTCCAAAAAGGGTCATCCCGGGGAACAGTACGTTAAAGATCGATTCCATCGCCAGGGAGACCCAGCCCAAAATGATAATATTCATCAAAAGCCCGAAGTAAATCGCTTTGATACCGCGGAGCCATGCGGCCTTTTTCCCGCTGTAGCGCAGTTCAATAAATTCAACATCGGTGAGTACGCCACTTCTTCGCCACAGCCGTGCAAAGAAAAAGACGGTGAGCATGCCGCCCATTAAAAAGTTCCACCACAGCCAGTTGCCGGCAATTCCGTCGAGAGCAACCATCTCGGTAATTGCGAGCGGCGTATCAGCTGCAAATGTAGTTGCGACCATACTTGTACCGATAATCCACCAGGGCATATTGCGCCCGGAGAGGAAAAATTCGGTGGTATTTTTGCCTGCCCGCGAATAGAAGTAGAGCGCAATGCCGATTGCAAAAACGAAGTATAAAGCGACCAGAACCCAGTCCAGAGTCGTCATTGTAGATACCATTCCGTTTATCCCATTGAAATTTATGGACGCCGGCCAGTTCGCAGTCTGCAAATGGCGGAAACCGCCCGAAAATTTCAATCAATATGGCGGAATGAATACAAAAACACAACGAAAAATAACAATATCGGAACCGGTTCCACGAGACTAGGTATGACGGTATTAACTTATTGGATTTACTTGCAATGAACCAGGTTTTTGAACCATGTTGATTTACAAGCTTTTTCGAAAAGAAAAGTATTTTGATAGTATCAGAGTCTTTGATTTATCTATCAGGTTCAATCATAAAATTTTTATCCTGATAAAAGACCTTTGAAATACGACCTATTGATCGCAGATTAATATCCGGAGCCTGTCCTTAAGAGTTAAATTTATATGGACAAAAACGAAATGAACGATAAATATCCAATTAGGCGAAATCTCTCATCTACGATTCCGGCCTCTACCCTTCGGCTACACAATTATTTCAAAACAAATCCACGCCCTCTCCCAAAGCCTGTTCCCTTAGTTGCGAACCGTTCGTTTCACTACTGTTTTTAATGAGGCCTGCTCTGCGAAACTTTCCCGATCTTCGAAATCTCTGCTAAGCTAACTCAACTTCCGCAAAATGAGGGTATAGTGGCTACAAAATACGTTTTATTTAAAACTGTAGACCTTAGACAAAAAGAACGAAATTCACCTGTTCAGGGATGAAACCAGCCTCGTTCCGGGGCGGCATATACGTAGCCCTATGGGAATGCGCAGCATTTCCGTGGGGTACAACGAAGCCGGAATGAAAAGAAGCGCCGTAGGTGCGGCATCCTTCGTAATCTGAATCCAGCCTCAGTGATACAATCCGAACAGATCGTCTGAATCGAATTCAATAAAATACTGTATGGGTAACGATGGAATGGCAGTTTTGCAAAGGCGCGGATATACCGCACCTCCGGTGCTATGGTTATCTGTGGTAATGGGTATCATTGCTTTTTAGTATCCTTGTGTACCTACATGCCTTCAGAGGCGACTTGGGATGCAGGGCTGAACGGGAAGCTTAACAAGGTTAAAAATAATGGATGCAGCACTACAGAGCCTTGTTTAAAGATAACTGAGGCTGATTTTAAGATTTTGCGGAAGTTGAGTTAAGGTTTTTTAAATAACAGATGATTTCATCCAAAATTAGTTGAGCTTATTATCTTTTAGGATTATCTTTAAAACTGATACACATAAAGAGATTTCCGGATGCTAATCAGGCAGATTCAGGTCTAAAGCACGAGTGAAATACTCACGTAAAGAGTGTTATTTGAGACAAAATAGTATTATTACTTTTAATAGGTATTCATCATGTCTCTGTTCAAAAATGTCATAACGTTTATTACGCCTCCTGAAAATTGGAGAATTCCTGTATTGCTCTTGAGTGGAGCGCTATCCGGTATCGCAATTTATGCCCTCTATGTTTCAAATGCGGTAAGCTACCTTTCTGATTCCCCTGCAACATGTGTTAACTGCCACGTAATGGGCCCTCAGTATGCCACCTGGTTTCACAGTTCGCACCGGGAAGCGGCGACGTGTAACGACTGCCACGTACCGCAGGATAATATTTTCAAGCATTATGCCTTTAAAGCGCAAGACGGCCTTCGTCACGCCTATATGTTTACGGTAGGAGATATTCCGGATCCGATTATCATGCATGAAGCCGGCCAGAGAACGGTTCAGGCAAATTGCCAGCGGTGTCATGAAGCGACCAACCACCAGGTATCCGTCGGATACACGACGTATGAGGATGCAGAAAAAGCTGCCGGAAAACTCTGCTGGGACTGCCACAGGGATGTTCCTCACGGCACTGTACGCAGTTCTGCGGCGGTGCCTCAGTCCATCTTGCCTGTACCGGAATCACCCATGCCGGAGTGGCTGAGAAGAATGACGGAGAACTAAATAACCAACATCGAAAGCCTTTTCATTATGAGTACACTATCAGATAAAATCAAAAATAAGCCCTGGATAGGATGGGCCCTCTTTATTTCAACAATGATCGTGGTATTCCTTCTCGGATTTCTCACATACACAATTATGGAGAGGCAAACGGAGGCTCAGTTCGCTTACGTTTCCACGACCGACCTGGACCCGATGGATCCCCGTGCAGAAGCCTGGCAGGAGTTCTTTCCGCGGCAGTTCGATACCTACCGGGAAATGGCCGATACCACATTTCGGAGTAAGTACCTGGGATCATACCGCAAGGATCTTCTGAAAGCACACCCCAATATGGTCATTCTTTTTGCCGGTTATGGATTTTCCAAAGATTACAATCTTGCACGGGGTCACTTCTACTCTATTCAGGATCCGCAGGAGACCCTTCGAACCGGAGCCCCCATGGAACCGGATCAGGGACCCATGCCTGCAACATGCTGGACGTGTAAGAGTCCGGACGTACCAAGGGTAATGAATGATATAGGGCCTGATGCTTTCTATGCGCAGACATTTGCTGAAGCCGGTCCCGAGATTCACAACCCGATTAACTGTGCCTCCTGCCACGACGGGGAAGATATGTCGCTGCAGGTTTCACTTCCTGCCCTGGCAGAAGCATTTGACCGGATGGGCAAGGATGTGAATAATGCGACACACCAGGAGATGAGAAACCTTTCTTGTGCCCAGTGCCACGCTGAGTACTATTTCGGAGAGGAAAACTACCTGATTTTTCCATGGGACGAGGGGATGACAGCAGAAGAGATGGCTGAATACTATGATGAACGCGAATTTGCCGACTGGATTCACCCGCTCAGCAGAACCCCGATGATCAAAGCCCAGCATCCGGATTACGAGGTGTTCACAACCGGTATTCACGCTGAAAGAGGTGTAACCTGTGCCGATTGTCATATGCCTTTCAAAACACAGGGAGCCATGAAATTTACCGACCACCAGGTTCAGAGTCCGTTAAGTAATGTTTCAGCGTCCTGCCAGACCTGCCACCGGGAGAGTGAGTCCGATCTTCTGAAAAACGTGTACGACCGCCAGGACATGGTGTACAATCTCCGGGATAAACTTGCCGATGTTCTTGTTAAAACTCACCTGGAAGCAGAATTTGCCTGGAACCAGGGAGCTACCGAAGATCAAATGCGTGAAGCGCTGCACCAGATACGCCACGCCCAGTGGAGATGGGATTACGCTGCCGCAACACACGGGGGGGCTTTCCATGCGCCTCTGGAGCTGGTAAGAACTCTTGGTGACGGTCTTGATATGGCCCATGAGGCCCGCAGAAAAGTAACCGCGGTGCTTACGGAGCTGGGCTATACCGATGAAGTTCCGCTGCCGGACGTATCCACCAAACAGAAAGCCCAGGAGTATATAGGTATCGACCTGGAAGAACTTGAGGCGGATAAGCAGAAATTTTTAGAAGAAGTTGTTCCCGAATGGGTTCAGGAAGCCAGGGCGCGACAGTCGACCTGGGAGGAGAGGAGTGAGCAATCAGAATATGAAGGATCATACATACAGCCGGATAGCGACGATCAGTGATCGAAATTAAAGTGTCCTAAATTAAAGTAACAGGGTAATGAGGAGTAAAATAAAAAGAGCAACATGGGTGAGTCCCTGGGGATACACCGAAGGGTGGCTGATTGCCTTTGGCCTGCTGATAACCGGGCTGGCACTTCAGCTGGCCACCGGCGGGCTGGACGGTAATGCGCTGTCCTGGCCCGTTAACCTATTTGTAGGGCTGGGATTTACCGGCCTGATAGCCGGGAGCTGGCTATTCCTGAGAGAAAACAGCCTTGTGAGCTGGCTTGCGAGAGTTCCGGCAGCCATAACTTCTATAGCCATGGTCACATTTCTGGTTTTGTTGATGGGATTTACTCTGCAGGAAGATGCACAAAACCCGGTTTGGGTACAGAAACTGGGGCTCTCCAACATGACCCGTTCATGGCCTTTTCTCCTTGGGATGGCTTTTTTCCTCTCCTCACTTGGAATGGCGACAATGAAAAGGGTAACCCCATTTAAAAAAAGAAATATTGGGTTTTTTCTGAATCACGCCGGCCTCTACACTCTCGTGCTGGCTGGCCTTCTGGGGAGCGCAGACCTGAAGCGGTATACCATGGAGCTTCATGAGGGAGAAATCGTCTGGTATGCCAGTGATGAAGAGGGGCACCAGGTAGAGATGCCGATTGCTCTGGAGCTGCAGAGTTTTAACATGGAGGAGTTTAATCCCAAGCTTGCCGTTATTGAGCCACACAGCGGAAGAATTGTGCAGGAAACCATTCCCGAAATGTTTGAAGTGGATACCGGTAACCGCAGTGAAATCTATGGATACGACGTGGAGGTAGTCCAATTTCTGGAAATGTCTGGTAAAGTGGAGGATCGATATGAACCCGCAAACAGTTTCGGATCTGCTCCATCGGCCCTGGTGAAAGTAACGTCTGATGACGGAACTACAAAAGAGGGCTGGGTTTCCTCAGGCAGCTTTATGATGCCTCACAGCCTTCTTGATCTGGATCATGAATATGGCTATGCACTGGCCATGACCATTCCGGAGTCCAGCCACTACAGTTCGGATGTGATGGTGTATACAGCTTCGGGTGATGAAAGAGAAGCTAAGATAGAGGTGAATCATCCGGTTTCGGTAGATGGATGGAAGCTGTATCAGTACAGCTATGATGAAAGATTCGGCCGCTGGTCCCCCTCATCTGTAATAGAAGTGATACGCGATCCCTGGCTGCCTGTTGTATACACGGGCATTTTTATGGTGATGTTTGGTTCTGTCTATTTAATGACGCTCGGCAAAGCGCCGGATAAAAAGAGAGGTGAAACGTTATGATGCCCTTCGATCCCACCTGGTTTACGACAACCCCCATTCTGTTATGGGTGCTTGCTATGCTCATATTTACTTTTTCCAAACGGCAAAAATTTATTGCGGCCGCAAGCCACGCTCTTTTTATTATCGGGATTGGAATACTTTCCGTATTTGCCGCGCTCTTGTGGCAGGAACTCGGAAGGGCGCCCCTCAGAACACTCGGAGAAACCCGCCTATGGTACGCGCTCTTTCTGAGCCTGGTAGGCTATGCCACCTATCTGCGGTGGGGTTACCGATGGGTATTCTATTACAGCGGTGTGATGGCCGTCGTTTTTCTGGGGATCAACCTCGCATATCCTGATAACTACGATAAAACGCTGATGCCGGCCCTGCAGAGCGTCTGGTTCGTGCCCCACGTGATTGTCTACATCTTTGCCTACGCTATCCTTGCCGTATCGGCGCTGGTTGCCGTTAAGGGGCTCTATATGGAGTATTTCAGAAAGGATGAGGAGTGGTCTATGCAGCTTGCCGACAACATGGTGTATCTGGGGCTGGGTTTTCTGACTCTGGGCCTCCTGTTCGGCGCACTCTGGGGAAAAGAGGCCTGGGGGCACTACTGGACCTGGGACCCCAAAGAAACATGGGCATTCCTCACCTGGATCGGCTACATGGGATATATTCACTTCCGCTATCACAAGCCGGCAAAGGTAGTGCCTGCCATGTGGATGCTCTCCCTGGCCTTTGTGATTTTATTGATCTGCTGGTTTGGCGTGAACTATCTGCCTTCAGCGGCCAACAGCGTACACTCGTATACGAACTGATCAAATATTCAAACACGTATAAACGTTTGTCCGGGCCAGGTTTAACTTCAGATTATAATAGTGAGTGGCGGCCTTGCTACGAGAAAAAAGCCACGCTGTTTGATCCATCGTTTTTCAGGAATCGATTCCAGTGTTTATGAGGCTATTGGTTTCAAAACAGGATATGAACCATCTCCCTGCGGTGGTATGATTCCATATCCGGTTCATACAAACGGGTAGGTTATAGAAAGATCACAGGCACTGCCCAAAAAGGCTCTCTTTGCTTTGGTTTCCATCAATTTAACACTATAATGAAGGCAGATGCTTTACCAACAATCATTTAATCAGAGAATGCAATGACTATTGACGATATAAAAGAGCAGCTCAAAACGGCCGATCATCCGGTGGCCAAATCGTTTCACACCGGTGATAAATTCAAAGTGCTGTTATTTGGTTTCAACAAGGGCATGAAGCTGGAGGACCATACAGCAAAGCATCCCACAAAGCTTCTGGTTCTGGAAGGGGATGTGATCTATCACCAGGATAAAAAGGATGTAAGGCTTAAACAGTTCCAGGAGGTCGATATTCCGGCAAACATGCCGCATTCCGTGGGCGCACTCAAAGACAGCCTCATTCTTCTGACGCAGGGGTAAGAACCTGGATACTTGAGAGGATCGCTGAACCGGGAGAACAGCCGGATCCGGCCGGCTTCAAAAACTTTTCCAGAAAAAGCTGGTATAGCCACCGCTATGTAAGAATCAGGTAACAGGCATACATACATGAACTGTAATTACCCCGCACCCTGATCCCCGAACACTGCAGCGTGCCTTTCATTTCGTGAGAATCTCCGTCGATTGAGGGATCCCTGTGGGGTAATGAGGCTGTCCAAAAAGGTCGTCTGCCTTGCACAACGCTTAAATAATTTAGGATCTGTGTTCCGACTCACCCTTGGCAGAGCCATCCCTTTGGGAATATCCCTCTCTATATAAACAGAGAGGGATATAACGTCTAAATTATTTAAGCTTGTATTAATCGGTTTTCACTTTTTGGACAGCCTCGGTAATCCCCTCCTCCGGAGGAGGGAAATTTGTCAACCATATTTAGGCATCTACAATCAACAAACCTTAAACAATAAACCATAGACCTTAAACCCTAAAATCTACACACGGTACACCACGGAATTGATATGCATTCCGGCGCCCACGGATGCGAGCACGATATGATCCCCGGGATGCAGGGTCTGCCGGTCTATCTTATTCCGCAAAACCAGGTCGAGCAGGGTGGGGACCGTAGCCACGCTGCTATTTCCCAGCCAGTTAATGGTCATCGGCATAATGCCCTCCGGGATCTCATTTACATCGTACAGCTTAAAAAGACGCTTCAGTATCGCTTCGTCCAGTTTTTCATTGGCCTGATGGATCAGCACCTTGCGGATATCGCCCAGCTCAAGACCCGCATCTTCAATGCTCTCCTTTACCAGCCCCGGCACATAGGTGATAGCGTACTGATAGAGCTTTCGTCCTTCCATCTTCATAAACAGGGTGTCGTCATAATCGTCACTGAAGGATTCCTTCATCTCAAGGTAGAACGCCTCGGTCACCGTATCAGAACGGGATGCGTGGGCCAGAATGCCGCTGCTGCTTCCCGGCTCACCGGCTTCCAGAACGGCAGCCCCGGCGCCATCGGAATAGATCATACTGTCGCGATCGTGGGGGTCGCAAATGCGTGAAAGCGTTTCGCTGCCGATAACCAGGGCGGATGCGGCATCTCCGCTTCGGATATAATAGTTCGCCTGGATGATTCCCTGCACCCAGCCCGGACACCCGAAAGGCAGATCGTATGCCACACATTTCGGATTCCTGATGCCGAGACTGTTTTTAACCCGTGATGCGAGGGCCGGCACCATATCCGAGCGGCGGTTGTAGTGGAGAATATCCCCGAAATTGTGGGCTACGATAATGTAATCGAGCTCTTCAGGGTCAAGCGAGGAAGCGTCCAGCGCCCTCCGGGCGGCAATCGCTCCCATATCGGACGCCATCATATCGTCATCGGCATAGCGACGCTCTTTAATGCCCGTAATCTGCTGAAATTTTTCGATGATCTCCCGGTTGCTCTTCTCGAACGGTTCGCCGTTTTTCTGGAGGAAATGGTTCTCTAAAAAATCTTCGTTGGTTACAATATTGTCCGGAATATAGGAGCCGGTTCCGGTGATGACTGTACGGATGCGATTTTCCATAGCGTAAAGATATAAAGCATGTGAATTATAGTTTCACTACTAGTGAGATACAAAAATTGCAGATTTTTTTCACGTTTTTACGATAATAAATGGGCTGTACAGTTTTTAATTTTCTTACTGTTCTCTTACGAGGGAATTCTCATGTTCGGTGAGTCCTGCAGAGGCGGGAACAATCACGCTGCCGGAAGGGGAAGGGCAAGTTGTATAACCGGCATTTTGAATGTGCATCAGTGAATTTAAAGTCCAATCAACGCTCACAGTGTCACACGCCCCGGCTTTTTCGAGCCTCCTCCAGCTTGCCGTATAGTTGTACCGTTTCAGCGCGGTGAGCGTGGCGCCGGGATCTCCAGCCGGCTGACCTATTACGTAAGCACCGACATTCATCCCTTTACCCGCCAATATCTGAAAGCGGCACCGTGGGACGACCAGGAGATCTATGAGCGCACGTCCCCGATGACCTGCATCAACAACGCAACCACTCCCACACTGATACAGCACGGGGAGTTTGATCGGCGGGTACCCACTCCCAATGCCAATGAACTGTACAAGGGCCTGCAGGATGTGGGCGTGGATTCCAAACTGATCATCTATAAGGGATTCGGACACGGAATCACCAAACCCAAAGAGAGGCTGGCCGCCACCCGGCACAACCAAATATGGGTCAATAAATATATCCGGAGAGAGGATGCGGAGATGGCCCTGGAGTGAGTTCTGCAGGTGCAGGTGTTTAAATAAATAACCAGGCTGAGGCATTCGTCAGAAGCTGGCAAATGACTCTTATGAGTGGAGCGTAATATTACGAATAAAGCCTATTAAAGCCGAATTTGGGGGCATTGTACCACAGGATGTAATACATATTTTGGCCACGGGTGAAGGGGTTTCACTGCAGGTTAATAACCATTGAAAATGAAAATTGTTAACCAAGATAGCAATCCGTTGTGCATTAATAAAAGGTCAAAATATCTGTTCATTTATTCAGCAAATCATTTGATAATTGAAATTATCTTGATCCATTAACAGGGTAGAGGCGTGGTTGGTATTACGGTAAAAATAATCAAACTTCTTTAGGTTGTGTTTTGCGCAGGCGTAGCATTCAAATACTCTTTTAATATATTTAGTCTTGTTAGCAATGCTTTTGATCCGATATAAGAGGCATACGTATCGATCCTTTTCATAGATAAGCTGTTGTTCATCTCTGTTGAATTCCATCGCAATGATTCAAAATCATCCGGATCGTCAATTTCGTGATGTAAATAGAGGTAATCGATCACTGTTTTTTCCGGTTCAGCGATAGCAAAATGGTGATTATTCCACTCCACCAATTGGTAGCCAAAAAAGAGTGCTGATTTAATACTTCGATATTTGAAGCTACCCAATGGAGTTTCAAACGACTGGGTTTTTCGGGACGAGCAGGAAGTAATCTGGAAAGTATTTTCGGGGATAAATCCATGCCAGGACAAAGCAGACTCTAAAGATACATAGGAAGGGCTATATAGTTTATTCGCCGCAAAAAACAGGTATTGTTCATTCACAGAATTTCCTGCAAAATAGTAGTACCTGTTCCGAAGTTTTTGGATATATCCTTTTTCCTGCCATTCCACAAGTCTCCGGGAATCGAATCCTGGGAAATGCTTTTCTATCTCCCTGATCGAAAAAACCGGGAAGGCGTTCATTTCATCATAGAATTGCCGATAGTTCATATATGTTTCTATTTTTTGTTAAAAACAACAAATTTTAGAAATAAAAATGAGAGGTTGAATGATTTTAGGTCGAAAATTAGGAGCTCTAACAGAATTTTATAATCGATTTAAATAAAAAGAGGGTGATTTTAAACGTTTTTTATTAAAAGTAATCGTTTTTTGTGATATTAGTATCAATCTAAACGATAATCGATATATATAAATAATGCCTGAAGATAATCGATTTGAAGAAAATGTAACCGTTTTTAGGAAATATACTCTTCCGGAAACAGGTATGAAACTGGCAGGATATAGTGCTTTAATACATCATTATGATTTAGAAGTACCTTTGCCACAGTTTATTTCGGCGATAAGTGAGAAATATAGAAGTTATACTGAGGGAAGGTGGCAGGTTTTCAAAACTGTTCAGGAACCAGACCAAAGTCTCCTTGGCCATCTGATATTTGCATTTCGATATGAAGGAGTTAATCTGCTAATTCTGAAAAAACTCTTTGTAACGATAGATAAAAGCGAAATTGAAGCAATCGTAAAAGGCCAGCCAACGGGTAAAAACAGTCGACGAATATGGTTTTTTTATGAATGGTTGACCGATAAAAAACTCGATGTAGAAGATGCTCAGTCCGGTAACTATGTTGAGGCTCTTGATCCCGGCTTACAGTATCCCGGTCCAAAACAAAGATCACAGCGACATCGCGTATGGAATAATCTACCGGGAAATAAGGATTTCTGCCCGCTGGTACGTCGCACTGAAAAACTGGAACGTTTTAGTGCGAATGATTTGGAGAAAAAAGTAAAGGATACGATAGGAAAAACAGATCCGGATCTATTATCCCGAGCCGCGGCTTTTCTGCTGTTAAAAGATTCTAAAGCCTCTTACGCCATTGAAGGAGAGACGCCACCGGAAAACCGAGCAGAACGCTGGGGGAAAGCCATTGGTCAGGCCGGGCAAAAAGAGCTCAATCAGGATGAATTGCTACGACTGCAGGAGATTGTTATTGAAGACCGGCGATTTGTGGATATGGGTTGGCGAAAGGAGGGAGGATTTGTAGGTGTACATAATCGGATAGACGGTAAACCGATACCTGATCATATATCTTCCAGATGGAATGATATACCACAACTCATCGAAGGGTTGACAAAGGCCAATAAGTCACTGATTGAAAGTGAATACGATCCTGTATTGGCAGCTTCACAAATTGCATTTGGATTTGTATTCATTCATCCCTATTCAGATGGGAATGGTCGCGTACATCGCTATATCATTCATCATGTATTGGCCAGAAAGGGGTTTTCTCCCCAAGGTCTCATCTTTCCGGTTTCGGCTATCATTCTTGACCGAATTGATGATTACAAAAAAGTATTGGAATCATATTCGAAGCCCCTCCTTGACTTTATAGATTGGAAAGCAACTCCGGACGGAAATGTGGAGGTGCTGAACGAAACGATCGATTTTTACCGCTACTTTGATGCGACCCGGCAAGCAGAATTTTTATACGAGTGTGTCGAAGAAACGGTTCTCAAAACACTCCCGGAAGAAGTGCGGTATCTTGGCAGTCATGATAAAATGAGAACCTTCATTCAGGAGAAGTTTGATATGCCGGATAAGGATATGGAAAACCTCATTGGTTTCTTGCGTCAAGGTGATGGCAAATTATCGAAGCGTGCTTTAGAAAAAGAATTTGAAGCATTAACCGGAGATGAGGTCAGGTTATTGGAGAACAAATATCAAGAAGTTTTCTCTTGATATAAGCTCCACTCCATTCATGAATCCCAAAAGCCTCTTTCCAGGCCTCCGCAATCATCACCATCGCCAATGTATCCAGCTCGCAATAGCTTAGCAGGGCATTGAATACGGCGTCACGTTCTTCCTGAGTGACATCGTCAAACTGCATTCGGGCATAGGCCATTACCTGCTGCTTTATCCTTCTTCAATTCCAGCTTTAAATTCATTAAGAAGCATCACACAATACTCCAGATCCCAATCTTTTTTCCTTGCCCAATTTCTTGCAATGGATGAATCTTCAGGAGCCGCTATATTTTCATCAAGCACAGACATAACTCGTTCCTTAAGATCAGCCGATTTGTTTAGGTACACTTTAACTTTTCTTCCAAGAATACGCGAAGAAAATCGTGTTTCATCAAACTCCTCATCTTCAGGAATAGCATCAAAATGCTGCTCCATATTATTTTCAAATTCAATGTCATTATACAGCTCGATGATGTGCAAAATATCATACAGGTCATTATTCCGAACTTCGGGCCTGTCACTCCAAGCTACAAGCTTCAAAACAATCATTCCCGGTAGAGGCGGAATCCTTACTTTAATCTCTTCAAGAACCTCTTTAAAGCCAAGCACGTGAAGATCTGTTGTTCGTTCGTTAAACCCAATCGTATTACTCTCTTCAATCTCTCCAAATGGCAACAAATCTATCAGTATGTCGAACTTCTTATGAAAGAATCGCCATGCCGCATCTAACTTTTCAAATCCTCTTTCTTGAATGGCAACGGATAGTCCTTCATATTCATCCAGAGTTGATACCATAATAGCAAAATCGATATCCCTGGTACTCCTTGCAGGCTTTATTCCCTTTTTCAACATCTCCAGGGAAATTGCGTTCGCCCCGATTAAGTAATAGGGAATGTTTTTCTCCTTCAAAAGTTCATCAATAATCTCAAAGACTTCCTTTAAATGAGGAATTGCCAAATCTTTATAACTCGGGTTCGATGTGCTCATTGAATAGGATCTTTGCGGTTTCCAAACAACGTTTATCGTTTGTATTTATCAAATCGACATACACCAAGATGGGTGGCGCTGTTTCCAGCTCTTTCGTATTTATCCAGAACTTCTGATACACATGGACATCCCCCTCTCTATCCGGCATCAAACCATAGTGTACCATGAGTTCTTTCTTCTTCTCCTCAGTATAAAGTGTTAGTTCTCCCGGTTTCAGATAATTCGTTAAAAGATCACCAGCCGGTTCTCCGCCCCACACTGTTTTCATAGTATTTAAGGGAACTTCCTTCCAGTTATTTTTAAACCGTTTCAAAGTATATGTTCCAACATAAAGTGTCGGCTTCAATGTGTTTTGATACTCTTTTGCCCACACATGCAGCAGATCTTTTCGGTCTTTAAATACATACTGTTTTTTATTCAATTTATAAATCTGGCCGGTATCCTTTAGCCCCTGAATGACTTTCGGAATATTCCCAAGAGCAACCCCTGCACGACCCGCAATTTCTCGCTGTGTCTGATTGATTAATTCCTTATCACGGAGGAGTTCAAAGACAACCTTTAACCCTGTTGGTGTAAACGCCCGATTTCCTGTTCTTTTCTCTGTCTTGAGTGTCTTATCAGTATCAAGCAGCAGAAAAAGGTCCCCGGTATTTACAAAGATATTGCCGTTTGCTTCCAGATAGTTAACTCCATGCTCTCTCAATTTCATCTTTAGAGCAGGAAACAGTTTATGAACGATAACTATAAAGTGCTTTCTATCCTTAGCTTTGTTGATTATTTGATCCACCAGGTATGTTCGCAACTCCTTTTTTACAATTGCGTCAAACATCTCTTTTCTGCCCTCTACCTCTAAAGTTAACGTACCATCTACTGCATGATCTTTGGGAATACCCTCATAAGTATTCCACTGCACCTTCAAAAGGGCCGATTCAAGATTCTCAATCGCAGTATGGACAATTTCAATCGGTTTCATGTTCATAATATTTTACTGTTCACGTTACGTGAACATGATATATTTGTGAACAAAATAGTAAGCATGGTCTTATTATCAAAAAATAAGTGAAGAATAGTTTATACTGATTGTATGCTTACCTAAAAGTTGGCCATTTGAGAAATGTATAAAAATCGCCATAAAATTCTATTTTAAAATGGCACCGTTTTTTAGGGAGAAGGTCAATGATGGGCTCATTTAGATTGATCTCATCATTTCGAAACGATTACTTTGGATCTGCATCATTTCGATTATGAGTGGAGGGTAATGTTGGGTATAGAGGTCCTAAAGAGCGATTATTGGAATATCGTACCACGGGATGTGCCACGAAAAATGATCACGGGTGAAGGGGTTTCATTTGACTAATTTGCAACAAATATTCTTATTTTTGGAGTGCCTTTTTATCTCTTACAATCAAGCTGCTTACTGCCACTCCACTTCCTTGTTCAGATATAGCTGCATCAGGGATTACTTTTTGGATGCATCTTTGCATGTTCTGAACAGATTTACTATTTCCACCCCTCATCCGGCTTCCATTTCTTAGTAAAATTTTCCCCTTGAATTATGCTTTCAGTCGGCGGCCAAAGGAATTTCTCCACCTTTTGAATTACTGTTTGAAAATCGGATGGTAATTCTTCGTGTTCAATTTTCTTTTTAAAGGCTCGCCATTGAGTAACTTTATTTTCATCTGCATAAAAAAGTTCTTTAAACACGACTGGTTTCTCGGCTGGAAGTTTTGTCCTTCTCCTCTCAAAAGTCTGTTCAATTGCTTTTTTTATGGTAGCACCTTCAAACTCGAGATTGCTGCTCAAAAACCAGACATCGAAAAAGTCCTTCATACGGCTGTTCAGAAGATCAAGATTGATCATGGCCTGATACTTCTCAGCAATAGCAGTTTCCAACGTATAAGCTAGGATTTTTGGATTCTCTTCATCCAGTACTGTCGGGAAATCAACCCAAATCGGATCTGGTGTAACGATATCTCCAAAACCCATATCAATCTGTATGTGGATCTTCGCATTCCCAAGATTTCCTTTTACTCTAAATCGATATCCTTGATATACCTGATTCTCTCTGATTTCATCCGCCTCGATATCATTGGATTCAAATTCCAAACCATCTTCTGCTATTTGAACGTTACAGCAGTCAGCAATAACATCTTTCATTTTTTCAATTCCTTCGTCATCCATACCCAGAAAATCAATATCACGAGTAGAACGTATTTCTGATATGCCGGATGTGCGCAGCAGTAATGCTCCCTTCAGTATGAACTGTTCAACATATTTTGATCTGCTCACTCTGTACAAAAACCTCTCCATGGCGTAATACTGAAGAAGCTCATTGAATGGCCGGTTTGTTTCGCGTGCTCTATTCAAAAGTTTTTGATGAACAGATGCGGCTTTCCGTTTTTTATCTTTATCCATTTATAGTCGCTTCAAGATAAGGTTTCATAATGTTCTCGACTCTGCAGATTTTAGCATATTTCAGAATCTCTTTTACCCCAATATTTTTTTGTTCAAGTCCCGATTGGAGTGCTTCGAGTGCTATTTCTTTGCCGATCTTATTTCGAAACTTAAAACAGTCTGCGATGGTCTTTGCCGGACTATAGACTTGAATCGTTTGCCCGTCTATTTTATGCTTTTCTACTCCTTCAGTAAAACTTTCATCAGTAAAACGATATACCTCTATTGGCGGATAATCTATCTTTGGATCTCTTTGAGTTCGTGCTATAGCAATATGGACTTTATGAGGGATCTCTTTGGTCATCTCATGAAAGTCAAGCGCTGAAATCAGGCAGATTTTTGCATTTGGAACCCTGGCTGCAATAATCGCAATATCCGGATTGGAAAGCGGAGGATCATCGGTCAATTTATACAGGCCCCGGTCCACTTTTGTTATATACCCTTCATCCCTGAGTTTATACAGCGTTCTGGGATGTATGCCCGCAGAAAGCGCCTCTGACGTCCGAAAGATTCCTCCTTGGTTTTTAAAAAGGTCCAGGGCGTTGCGCAATTTTTCCTTGGATGTGTACATGACATGGATAATAGTACATACATTTATTGATAAGTGTATGCGTTTTTATCCACAGTTGCAATTTATATTCATCGCTTATCCTCCATTTAATTTAGGATGGTAAGCTTTTTCAGTTGAATCAATTATACTGCCAAGAACTTGGGAATACCGTAGATTCGATTCATTTATTCCGGTTATTTTGCCGGTTCTTTCACCCATGTAAAATATTGGAGAAAAACACTTTATCAACTTTATAACTTAAATTCTTGCCGGTTGATTTGCCGGTTAAAATTGGAAGACCAAGTGTAACCAAATGTCTTACTAATTTTAGCTTTCATGGTTGTGTTAAAATTAGCTTATTCCGACCCATCTGTTCACAAATATCCCCTGTTCACGAACCGTGAACATCCGTAAAAAGTGAACAAAAAAGCTCTTCCGGTACAGTTATCATAAACTTATTATCCAGTTTCCCACTTTTCACAATCGTTCTTTTCCCTGAACCAAGATCTATTTCACTAACGTTTAATTTTTCGTACCAGGGTAACTCATTCTTCTCCGCCATAAATAAAAAAAGACGTTTTACCTTTACTGATTTGCAGCTTTTTAAAAGACGTTGGACTACATTCGGCCTTAAAGTCATCATCCCTTCTATCAGGTACCACGCCTTTAAAAACTTTGGCTTCGAATTCACATGAGAGAGTAACTCCAGTATAGCACGCTCCGGTTCAGATACTTTGACAGGTACACTATTTTTAAGTTCTATAGATTTTATACCCAGATCTTTCTCCCCGAACATCGTTGATATATGCAGCTTTATTTCAGCCTCCCAATCATAAGAATTAAACCAGGCCGGAAGCTTTCTTTTTGAAGGGGTATATAGATGACATTCTTTCAGGCGAGGGCTTACATTATGACGAACTCCTTGCAGCTCTAATGCAGTCTCCCCGCCAACGTGTACGGAAAAATTAAGCTGATTTTGCAAGGCATGCACGGCTCCTTCCCATAACGGTTCGTCTTGCGCTTTTACATATGCTCCCCTGCCTATCGACCTCACCCAATTGCTTTCTTTATAGCCAAAAAGCATATCCGGCGTATATCCATTTTCGGATAACCAGGGAGATGTATATACTACCCCATCCTTCCACTCCGAAAGCAGTTTGTTGAGTTTGGTATTCTTTTGATTGGACGCCATTAGTTTAATTTGGTATCATTTAATTGACTTATGGCCAATTTATTGAAACTATTTCAAACCACCAACATACTGAGATAAGTTTAGTATAGTGCATGATAATTGATTAAAAATCAATTTATTGAATCTTTATTAAACCTCTTAATACCCAAGCGGCAAGATATGCATTAAGGGAAGTGGCACAATGATCTCCGAAATAGCCAAAAGAGCAATGTCGCCGACCTTATTTAAGAAAAGTTTGAAATATTTAAATAAGAACTCTGCTATTTAAGCAAATCGCGATTTTCTTAAATAATATATATGATTAATTAAGAATCCGGGTAGCTCTATACATTGTCTGAGTAAGAAAGTGAAACTGATCCTTCTATAGCATGATAGCAATTATGAAATCGACTGAAGATCGATGTCTTTTATTGATTGGAGAGTAAAAAATAGGCGTTTTTAAAAAAGAACGTCCAAATAATGTACCCCTCGCAGTTTCTGATTTTATTTAAGCCATTTAAAGAGTCCTGAACTCTGGAGGGTCCCGGCTTGATCTTATAAATACATCTGATGAAAATAGGTGGATTTCTCTTTGAATCTAATATATAATGAGTAATGCAAAAGCGGCACTTACTTAATGCCTGGATAGTTTTCAGAGAGTTATAATAAAATGTATAGACAAATTGTGGCAATTCTACCCAAAAACCCCCTTCCAGGGCTCCACAATCATCACCATCGCCAATGTATCCAGCTCGCAGTAGCTTAGCAGGGCATTGAATACGGCATCCCGTTCTTCCTGAGTGACATCGTGAAACTGCATGCGGGCATAGGCCATCATGGCGCTGCCGCCATCGGCGATATACTCTTCACCCGTGTCGTAATCGGGCAGGTTTTCAAAACCTATTGGCGGCAGTAGTTTGTATGGATCGATAGCCCTGCCGTCTTCATTTTCTTGATACCAGATCTGATCGGTAAAGTTCTTTCCCTGATAGGGCTGTGTGTATTTCTCTTTTAACGCTTCACTGCTATTGAGAAGTGCCGGGAGTACTTTTTTGATGCTGATGGAGCCTTTAAAATCTTTGTGGTAGTGATACTGCTTGATGAGCTTATGCAGATCCACCATTTCCCGTTGACCACCGTGAGTAATTGTCTGAATCCATTCGATGAGTTCGTCTGCATCTTGAATATTTTCACGGTCATCCATAAGCTGATTCATTACTCCGGTTAGCAATGTGTTCTCAAAATGAGTGTACTGGAAGATGGTACCGTTATCCTTATCCAGTGCTGATTTTAGCTGCCGGATACATTCATAGTTCGGAAAACTGCCTCGTTCCCGGTCGATCCACTCGGCCGAATGAGTAACCGTCCCATCTTCCTGCATGGTGTGGACTGAAAACTGAAAGGCGAGCTGCTCGTATGGCCGTATGCCTTTCAGAAAGGGGATGGCAAGACGCAGCGCTTCAAAATCGAGGAAGAGCAGGGGATAGGTCCATTTCTGCATCTCCTCATACAGTGGATTTAACATCACTTCATCATCTTCGATTCCGTCGGTTTCAAGGAGTATCTGCACGGTTTGTCTCTCTTTACTATCCCACGCTTCCGTTTTAGATGTGATACCATCAGGTTTGGCCGGAAGATCGTCCAAGGTCAGATCTTTCAGGTGATAGATCCCTTTCTCCATCATATTTCCATAGAAACTGCGGCCATTCCACACGTCAAAGATGTGTGGTTCCTGAAAATCTTCATCATCCCACCCGAATGCCTTTTTCCAACAACTAACAAACCCACTCTGCTGACCATTGTTCAGTTTCTCCGGGGGGACTCTGAACTCGCAGCCTCTGCATTTGTCTCCAATTTCTACAGAGTACTGTTCGTCACGAATATGATGATCTGCCAGGGTATGCATCCACTCTGAAAATTCAAGCTTCTGCAGGGGAGTCTTTCTATTCCCGGCAACTGCTTTGCCTTCCAGAATGGTTGCCACAGCTTCCGAAACATCCACTTTTTTCAGAATTGGTTCCCCCAGATCAGATAATGTGATACCGGGTTTCAGTTTGATTTTTTTATGGCCATTCTCTTTTTCCACCACCCGGAACCGCTGATACAATCCGTCCACCGTTGTTACAGCATCTTTGTTGACCAGCATCAGGTACGGGGTCACATTCCATTCCGGATGGGCCTGCATTATCACCCAATACTGAAAAGCCACATCATACAGGTAGGGCAGCCAGGTGGATTTAATGGTTCCGTTCTGATTAAAAAACTCCTCTTTGCTGCTCCACGATTTGGCTTTTACCTCGATGAGGTCAACATCATTTCCCTCTTTACTTAACACATCCACTCGAATCAGAAACTTATGATCAAACGTAATGGCAGGCTCATACAGAATGAGATTCTCGTCTTGTAGTGCTACGTTCGTCTGAATAATGGCATCTGCACTGTTCAGCGTCTCAATTGCCCGGCCACCGGGATGCATCATACAGGCCAGCTCTCCAACCTGCATCCCGCCCTCAGCCAGAGACTGCAAGAATTCGTCTTCATCTTTAACACTGGGATACTCATCTCTCTTGGCATAGTAGAGGCGGGAGGCACATTCTCTTGAGGTGTTGAAGAGGGATTTTGTGAAATAGCGTTTTTGTGCATTCATATTGACATTCCCCCTTTAAATCGAGTTTAATTTGGGACAGGCTTGGGACAAACGTGTCTCAAATTCTTCGATTAGATTCGCTAATTTGTCTGTCTTCGTTGTGGAACTATCTTTTAACGGATGCGAAGATGCAACCGAGAGGATAGATTCATTATGATTTTTTCAATTTATACTTTTGGTCGGGATGTCTGGGGCTTTCCGGGTATATATATTCAATAAATCCGTCTTTTATCAACCCTCTCAGTGTTCTTGTGAAAAATCCACTTCTGCTTTTTAAGCCTATTTTTTTTGCCAATTCCTCAGCAGAGCTTTCCCCCTCTTGAAGTTGATCGAAAATCGCCTTCTCTGTATCATTGAGTCCTTTTTTGACAGCTTTGCCCCTTACTTCGCCCTTAGCTTCGCCCCCTGCTTGACCCCTCTCTTTCATTTCCGGGTGAACCGGCAAAAACGCCAGAAAATAGGTACGATCATCATCGGTTTCGAATGTAGGTTCCGGAGAACCGTTTCGCTTCATGGTTTAAAAATCATTCGAAAACTTGTGGTATGAGACTTTGATTGAAACAATATCAAACCCAAGCAAAAAACCCCGGCATAACCGGGGTTTTTGTAATTTTCAAAATGATATTCGTTTAAGATGTTAAAACTAACTCGGAAGCACGTTTCTTTGAGGTAGCAGACTTTTGGATAAAATCACGACGTACTTCATCCATTTCTTTTTCAAAAGAATCAATTTTTTCGTTGAATCTATTGATATCAACCCGTGTTGGCTCTTTTTTTCTATCTTGTTTGTTCTTCGCCATAGTTCGATTGGATTAATCAAAAACCGTTGAGATTGTTAGTATATACTGAAAATTCATTAACAGGTTTCTTAAGCTTGCTTGAATATAGTAAACCTTTATCAACTTCTAAAACTTGTCCACCTAAGTGACAATATATTAATGGCTTGAGCCTTTTTGTATTTGGCTCTGTTGCATCAAGCACTATACTACCAAAGCATTTTTCTCTTTTAAGGAGTTCCTTATTTGAAATTTCACAGACCCAGATAAATTTTGGCATTGGTTTACTTACGATCTTTTCTTTTAGCTCTTCTGTCAGATCAGGGTTCTGTAGTATTTCATTCTTATAAGATCTTAAAGAGGACAGCATGGTTCTTATCACATCATTCCCCGCCCCAATCAGTCTTTCATAAACATTTACACAATAATTTCTCGCTTCGAAAGCATCCAGATAAACTTTTGGATAAAGCGGTACTATAAAATGGCTGATTCTGCATTTCCCCCAGTCATCACGATTATAATATTTACAAGGTTCATCCAAATGGGCACGTTGATAAGGAAAGTGATTGTCGTCAATAAATACGAACTGTTTCTTTAAATCATGAAAATCGATCCATCCATTTTCATGATCAGCTTGATCCAAATGTGTATTCTTCAACTTTTCTCTTCCACAACAGATAAAAGCATGGTTGATACCCTCACCGTTTGTCACTGCAATTATTATGGGGATGCCTGATTCAACGTAAATTGACAACAGACTATTGAAGCTTGCACCAAAGACATCTTTATCATAAACCATTGTCCCAAATCCATACTTTTTCAGGGCATAGGATAAATCGATATAGCTAAGGCCAAGTGAGGGTAACTGTCTTTGAAAACTCAGAGTTTTCAGAGTTTCTATTATAGTGGAGGGTAAGACTGAAGAATATTTGGGATAACGACTGCTGAAATATTCCATTGTTGCCCACAAACTGGTTTCCGCACAACTAATCGTTTCTGAATCTTGAGAAGAGTAAGGGAAACCGGAAACGGATAATTTTAAACCATTACAAGTAGTAGAAAAAACAGTTTCACATATTAAGAAATCGTTTTCCTTGAGTGCCCTTTTGTCAATAGTTGTTCTCCCAAAAATACTTGGCGGAGTAGGCCTAACAACAAAAAAACCACGATAATTATGTTTCAAATCATCATGCAGGTCATTCGTAAAGAAGTGGTCACTCCCGACGTTACAATCAAAAATTGATACACGAATACAATCTCTCCCGTATTTACTTAATTTCGAAGAGAAGTAAGAGTAGTAACTATCTCTATATACCTTATCCACATATGGGTACTCAACTACAAACTTAATGCTGTCTTTGATGGGTGCTACGAAATGTTGAATCACTGAAACAGGAACCAAATCCTGCTCATAAAAAGCACCAATAATTTTATGCAGACCCTCAGGAAGAGAATTTTTATCGAAATAGTCAACGTTAATCATATTGCACCTTTTTAATTTAGTTTATCACGATTAACTCCCCTCATAACTTCTCAAAATCAACGGCTCAGCCTTCGTTAAATCCTCTTCACTACGAATCGTGATCTCCAAATCACCGGTACCAAAGTGTCCAATTTCCCGAACATCTCTTGTAAACCCTTCCTCGAGCTGCATCTCGTCCGGATTTAGTTTCACATAGACCTGCAGTTTGTTGCTTTGTGTATAGACCTCAACACACGCAAAGTTTTTAATGCGTTTGTAGGCAAAGTAGTATTTCAGGGTTTTTTCTTGTACATCGTCTCCGAGGTTCATCATATAGTCGCGAAGGGCATGGTAGAGGTCTGTGAGCTCTTGGTTAGCTGACTCGAGGTATTCGGCTACGGTTTTGTATTCCTGTTTTGATTTGGTTGAGCCGGATGAAACCGTAGTAGAACCTCCGTTTTTTGCTTCTGCAATATTCACCAGTTCCAGCAAAAGCAGATCATCACCAAACCGACGGTAGCGAATCAGCTCAATATTCCGGTTCATCTGCTTGACGGCATGTTCGTCATACTTGGTAAAGTCTCCGGCAATACAGAGCAAGCGTGGGTTGTACCAGTCGATATTTTCTGAATTTTCCTTACTCAGATTTTTCAATACCAACAGTTCAAATTCAGCTTTATGGTCCAGCAACCAATCCAGATAGAAAAGTCCCTGGTTAATGACATTCTCGTTCATTGACCGCTTGTATTCAATGATAACCGGGCTTCCATTTTCATCAATACCGAGTGTGTCGATCCGTCCACCATGATTCACACCGGTGGAATACTCCGTCGCCAGAAAACGAACACCAAGATAGGTGACTAAATTCTTCTCAATCTGCTCCTGAAGCGATTTTTCGATTTTTGCGGCCGAGCCGGTGAGTTCGGATATGTTGTTGCCGTGGAGGTGGAAGAGTTTGATGTCGGACATTTTAGATTTATTCAGTGATATAATTTATTTCCTTACCTGAATCCAGTTTGCTAAGGATTGTGTTTAATTTGCTTTTTGAACTCTTATACCCAACCACTATCTCATTCGCCAGACCTACCATCAATTCGTTTCTAACGTGTGAAGTATCTTCAGTTATTCTGGTAACAGATTTGTCAAAAGGAGATATTATCAAAAACCGGTCAGTTTCCATTAATGATTTAATCTCAGGCTCCCATCTCTTTTTCAATCCCCTGGGTAGTGCAAGTATTATGGGTTGATCTCCTTTAGCCAGATAACGAAAAACATCTTTTTCGATTTTAGAATGAAAACCTGAAATTACACAGTTCCCATTTTCACGTTGTTCAATGGCCCAATCATAACATTTCAATACTGCCGAGGCAGAAATTTTCCTGCTGCAAATAAAGGCTGTCTTTTTA
>Ga0081527_100220_pt1 | contig 44348 bp, 42 predicted proteins | sample HotLakmasection5_FD_70992 | JGI IMG/M metagenome (GOLD analysis project Ga0081527, IMG submission 70992) | Hypersaline microbial mat communities from Hot Lake, Washington, USA - Section #5 (SPADES assembly) (version 2) | ecosystem: Environmental > Aquatic > Non-marine Saline and Alkaline >... | reverse complement strand
CTGCTTTTATCATTTGTATTTAAGTATCGCCAACACTTATTTTTCCCCGGGCAATATACTTCAGGGTCTCAAGTAAATTTATTCCGGAGGCTCCAACCTCTGTTATTGCGTTTTTTACTGCTCCCATAATATTAACTTTCAACCCTGAATTTTAACCTGACGGGAAAGTATAATATCACGGTAGCTTTTCAATTATATTCACCAACTGGTGTTGCTTAACCCGTATTGCAAATCAGCTTAAAACCTGATCATGTTGTTATTTAAATCTTTTCTGGGTTTGTGGGTCAAATAGAATAATTTTATTCATATTTACTGATAAGTATATTTTTTCTGCTGTATTTAATTCTTTTTCAACAGATGTTTTGGCTGTGATTTTTTTACCATTTACAGAAAAATGGACCAGCTTTTCGCTTCCCAGAGTTTCTATGAGCTCAGGTATGATTTCTATACTACTATAAGAAACCTCATCAATTGTAAAATATTCCGGCCTTACACCGAGGATTACTTTTTGATTCACAAGGTTATTTTTCTCTATTAATTCTGTTGTTGATCCGTCCGGGTCAAGTAAAAGCCCGTCAAATTTAATTTTCTTATCCTGCGTAACCTCAGCATCAAGAAAATTCATCGAAGGTGAGCCGATAAACCCGCCTACAAAAACGTTTTCCGGATAGAGATAAACTTCCTCAGGAGTTCCCACCTGCTGGATTTCCCCTTTATTAAGAATAACAATCCTGTCGCCCATGGTCATAGCTTCTACCTGGTCATGGGTTACGTATATAAATGTCGTCTTTAATTTTCTGTGAAGCTTCTTGATTTCAAATCTTGTCTGTACCCTTAGCTTTGCATCAAGGTTTGACAGGGGCTCGTCCATAAGAAAAACCTTGGGTTCCCTTACAATTGCCCGGCCAAGAGCAACTCTTTGTCTTTGACCGCCTGATAGCTGTTTTGGTTTTCTGTCCAGGTATTCTTTAAGGTCAAGGATTTCTGCGGCTTCTTTTACTCTTTTATCTATAAAATCTTTTTTGAATTTGCGCATCTTTAGTCCGAAAGCCATGTTGTCATACACTGTCATATGGGGATACAGGGCATAATTCTGGAAAACCATGGCAATATCCCTGTCTTTTGGATGGACATTATTAATTTTTCTGTCGCCAATATACATTTCTCCGGAAGTAATATCCTCAAGCCCTGCAATCATGCGCAATATAGTCGATTTTCCGCAGCCTGACGGGCCTACCAGTACAAGAAATTCCCCATCTATTATATTGAGGTCCAGATTTTCTATTACAACAGTTTTTTTATCAAAAATTTTGTTTATATTGTTAAAAGTTAGATTTGCCATTACTCAAGCACTTACTGGTTAATAAACACCTATATAATTTTACCACCAAATTGATGATTGTATGATATTAACGCTTCATCATCTTATTTAGGCAGGTTTCAAAAGATTTTTCCGGTATAAGTTTATAAGTGCATCTTTTATATAAATTCCCGCCTGAATAAATTTTGTTAGGGTTTGGATAAGCCCTGCAAATACCCGGTCTGTTCTTGTAATCAGGGCATAACCCATCTTCCCTGATTAAACTGCATGCAAGCACAATGTTACCATATTCGTCTTCTCCGATTATTTTAAAACGTTTATATTTCGGAAAAAATAAACCCATTAATTTATAATCAGCATGGGAAAATGGTTCAACGCAGAGCAAATACCTGCAGCAATCACCGCATTTACAGCATTCACCTTCAAGACGATAATTCACACTTTCAAACATAAGCGTCGGGAATAATTCCCTGAGGAATATTTTTATGGTGTTTAAAAATCTTTGAAGCATACCAGAATTTTACACTAATTATATTTATAATGGATAAAATGAATCAGTCAGCTTAATTCTGAATTTGTTTCATTGTCCCGTCTCTTTGGGCTAAAACGTTTACCAATGAGATTGCCATGCCAGGCTCGCACGGCAAATCATCCTTTCTTTTAGTTAACCGAGTATTCCAGATCTGCTTTCTTGCCCCGCATAGATTGTATAAAAAGAGAAATAGAAAGAGACCTTATATCTTCACTTGTAAATGGAGTCCTGGTATCTTCAAGCTGTGCTTCAACCTCTTTTATGCAATCTCCAAGTACTTTAGCGTTAATTCTTATCTGCTTGTAACCATTGTTTTGAGAGTCTTCTTCTGCCGGACTACCTGTAACAGGTTTAACTATAAAACCACTGCCTGCACTATTTTTTTCGAGGTAAACTTCATCGTTTATCTTTAATTCTCTGATCCATTGTTTCTTAGGGTCAGCAGCGTTTACATACTGCCTGTAATCACCGATTTCACTGTTTTCAAAAGTAATAGGCGCAGAAACACCATAACCTGAATCCTTTTCCCATTCCTTTTTGTAAGGATATTTTACTTTAGCTAACAACATACACACTTCCTCCAGCTTTTTGGTACATTTCACAAATATAAAATAATAAAAAATATAATTAACAGGACGCTTGTTATTTAAAAAAGTTCTGATTTTAAATCTTTTGTTTACAAATCTTAATGAAAAGGCAATTTTTTCAGACGGCAGGTTTTAATATATATAGTAGTATATATTAAATATATAATAGCGTTATAAATTTAACGGGGTGTATAATGAAAATTTTTGGGTTTGATTACAGTCAAGAAGGTTTTTATTACTACATAATGAAACACCTGTACGGCCAGCAAAGGCTGATTTCGGGAGAACAGGGAATTTTTCATTCACCTGCGCCTGAGGCGTATGGAGCTAATGCATTTTATAACTCCATGCAGCATTACGACGAAGGTGCGCATATTAAATTTTTAAACAAAGACAGCAGCGGTAATTATGATCTTGGTGGAGCAATGGGTTTTGCAGGAGCAAAACTAAATCATATAGATAACCTGGAAAACCCTGATGGGAAAGTGTCTCTTGCTGAATATGCATGGACGCTTCCGCAGGGAATAAACAAACAGGCAATGGTAGAAGGTCTTGATGTTAATGAGGACGGTTTTATAAGTACAGGCGAAGAAGCAGCTTTGTCATTACTTACTGATTATCTTGACGGGTCTTCTGACGGAGTTATGACAAAGCAAGGAAGAATAAATGCTTTTTATCAAATAAATTACAGCCCTGAAAACTTTGCTCAAAGCATAAGGCATATTTATAATAATCACACCAAACAGATGGAGCAGAATTTTGAAATGCCGTGGAATGAAATTGACGGTAACGAAGGTCCCTATAACAGTAATACAACAGTTGGAAGAGGCGCAAACGTCGGAGCAAAAATCTTTGATCTCCACCTCAAAGGCAAAAACGACGAACTTGCTTATTCCAATTATCAATATATGCAAAGAGACGGAAACGGGAACTTTGACCTTGACAGTGGGTTAGCTGCTAATACTTATATTAAAGGAGTATACGACAAGAACAGGGACGGAAAAGTTACATCATGGGAAGTTCCGGGCGGATTATTTGATGTAACGGATGTTAACGGAGATGGAGAGTTAAGTGCCGGCGAGCACCTTGCAAGAACAATGGTTGCTGATACCAATAATGACGGCAAAATAACTCATGAAGAAAAACGTGACTTTCAGTTAAGGCTTAAAGATTTGACTGTTAGTAAGAAACAGGCGCTGTTTAATGAAATTAAAGAGGTGTATACTACCAATTCTATAGGACAGAAAGAATCAAGTTTTGAAATGCCTGAAAAAACAGGTTCTGGATATCCGCCTTCTTATGGAAATCCGTATGGGTATCAGAAGTATATAGATTTTTATAGTCATTTTCTTAGTTTTTTAAATAATCTTTCAGGACGTTTCAGGCTATAAAATTTTATCGGATTCGGAATAATAAACCGTAGTTATATATTTGTTTAAATCCTTAAAAAACCCTAATAAAAGGTATTTTATAATTAATTGCAGGTTTCCTTTGATTTAATTGCGATAAATAATATCAATGTGTTATATTATTAACTACTTTGATTTAGAGGAAGGAAACATGCGTTTATCCAAGAGTCACGATTTACCGGGAACTCTTATTGTAGTTGAAGGGGTTGACGGTTCAGGAAAAAGTACACAGATTTCTTTACTTAGGGATTGGCTGATCTCTACAGTTGAAGATGTAATATATACAGAATGGAATTCTTCAAGGATTATTTCAGATACAACTAAGAAAGCTAAAAAGAAAAATTTACTAACACCAAAGACTTTCTCATTGCTTCATGCTGTGGATTTTGCGGACAGGCTGGAACAAATAATTGTACCTGCCTTAAAAGCCGGTTTTATAGTACTTGCGGACAGATATGTTTTTACAGCATTTGCAAGGGACGTATCCAGAGGAGTTGATCCTGAATGGGTAAGAAATATGTATGGTTTTTCCGTATGCCCCGACCTTGCGTTGTATTTCCACGTGCCGGTTGAAACGTCCCTGGCCAGAATTTGCAGTAACAGGGCCCCTAAGTTTTATGAAGCCGGAATGGACTTAAACCTTAGCAATGATCCGTATGAAAGCTATAAAATCTTTCAGAGCCGTGTTATAACCGAATATGATAAGATGATTGATGAATATGGCCTTGTGAAAATAGATGGTACAGATACAGTTCATAACCAGCAGGTAACACTGAGAAATATTGTTACCAAAGTATTGGAAGATAAAAATATAAGAGTATAGAAATATATGGAAAGAAAACCTAAAAAAGAATCAAAACACGGATACCCGGGGCTTTTAATTTCTATAGAAGGAACCGACGGAGCAGGCAGAACTACACAAATAGAAAGATTAAGAGACTGGCTTGCTATTGAGGGATACGGTGTTGTTATAAGCGAGTGGAAAACATCCCGTCTTATAGCAAAAGCAATTGACCAGGCAAAAGAGCGCAACCTCCTCCATGCCTATACGTTTAGTCTTTTATATGCTTCGGATTTTGCTGACAGGCTGGAACATGTAATAATTCCTGCATTAACAGCAGGTATGGTCGTGCTTACTGACAGATATACTTATACTGCTTATTCAAGAGACGTGGTTAGAGGTGTAAGTCCTAAATGGATCAGAAGTCTCTATGATTTTGCGCCAAAACCTGATCTGGTCTTTTATCTGAAAATGCCGGTAGAAATATTGCTTAAAAGAATTATCGGTTCAAGCGGGCTTGATTATTATGAATCCGGCAGAGATATCGGTTTGAGTACTGACTTTTATGAAAGCTTTAAAATCTACCAGAGAAAAATTCTCAATGAATATTTAAAAATGGAAAATGAATTTGAATTTGAAATAGTGGACGGCACTGCTTCTATAGATATTATCCAGAATAAAATGCGCAAAAAGGTTAAAGAATTGCTTGATTCCGGTGTAATAAAATAATTATTTAAGATTTAAATTATTTTTACGATTTGTAAACTTTTTTCCATAAAAGTATCAAGTTTTTAATAAAAGTTAACGAAAATAATAATGTATAGCAATATACAGTTAATTTTATTGAAAAATTTCAAATAATAATTAAAAATTAAAGTTAGATAATAATCTTAGAATTTGTGTTTATATCGGATTAAATATAAAAATACACTTAATAAGGGAAACAAGGATTTATTTAAGTAAGAATGAAAAATATTTTTTCAAGAGCTAATAAAGCCCAACAAATCGTAGAATTTGCTATAGTAATTCCTATTTTAATGATAGTGCTATTTATAGTAGTTGAATTCGGGGCAGCGTTAAATGCTCGATTAACTGTTGGTGAGGGCATTAAAATGACTTTAGCTAAGGTTAACCAGCTAAGCAGCCTTGATGGAGATGTACCTACAAAAGTAGCTTATGTACAGACTTTTGTTAGAAATGAATTAATTAGATACCTGGTCCAGCATAATATACCTAACTCAAACAGTATTGAAGTCACAATAAGACCCACAGGAGAAACCGCATCAATGGTAGTAGGTTATCAATACCATCCGCATTTTATTCTGCCTGGTTTGTTCGGTGGAACTATAGGGGACACAATTGCTTTTAGCAGTTCACAGAATCTTAATCCCCATATTTTTATGGATAATGTATTCCCGGGAGCGGCAGATGTTACTCATAGGACAACAGCAGATCTGGGACAGTTTAATACAGATATGGCAGGTGATCCTTTGGAATCCGGTGCTATTGTTGATGGTGATATTTATAAATTTACTGATGCAGCAGGCAACTATGATGTCAGGGAAAAAATCGGGTTTCTGCTGCATTTTTACGGGGGACTTGGTACTCACCCCAATCTTGAATATGATAAAGTGCGGCTGGTAAGCTGGGGTGGTTTTGATGTGCTTCCTCAAAATATGAGGTTCGATCTTAAAACAGGTACAATTGAAGTCAGATCACCATATTATAATGCCGGTGTTTGGTTTGATACCCGAATTCCATATATATGGGTTGCTACAGCTATGGGGTTTACCCACCTCATTTATGTTAAGTACAATTCTCTTGAGATGTATGTGCCGGATGATTCCGCTAACTTATATAAACTGCATTTTTCAACATTTGATCACGATGATAAACCATCTACAATGGAAACCTGGACTGAAGTTCACAGCAGGAACATACGGTTTTGCGGACAGGATCTTACCAGCGGTGATTGTTATGTAGACCCTATGAATCCGACAGCAGCGGATCAAAGAGGAAGAGGAACTGTTAATGAAAGAGCCCTTAGGATGAATCCAAGACTGGGCGATGTTACCAATTCACCGTTGACCGGAAATAATGATTATATTATTGGCACAATGGAGCCTATAAATATTCCATCAGATCCAACTCATTACTACAAATTCGTAAATTCTCATTATCATTCTTATCCTGATTCAACCATCGGTGATATATGGCTCACCTGGGATTCTGCTAACTGGCAAAACCAGTATTTGATAACTGTTTCTTCCCCGTATATTTTTGGCCTGGATATGGGTACAAATGACATGGCTGATGCTATTTACCACCCGGATTTGGAAAATTCTCCAGATATGCACGATAGCACAAAAAATCCTTTTTATCTGCCATTTCAGTATAGATTTAAAATAAATGAACAAAATGACCCTAATGCAGGAGTATATGCCGGTCCGGCGCCAGGGGGGCTAGATGACGGAGATATTGATGCTAATAATGCTCCACCGCATATTGATCCTGTGGAACCGGCACCTTATGATAATGCTCAGTATACAGCGGATATTGTAGATGTCTACACAGACAGTGATGCAGACGGAATACCCGACGCCTGGGACAGGGATCCTACTTATTTTGATGCTAATGTTAACGGAATAATTGACGGTAATGAGATTATTGATATGAATGCCGAGCCCAGATGTAACGATGGGGTTGGAGAACCTCTTAATTATATGCCTGATGACCCTGCTGTATGTGATGATTTTCCGGAATTCCTGGTGCTTACCGGACCAACATGGGATGATCATGAGTGGTTTACTTTGGGGACAGGCGGTTTTGCCGAAGCTATATTTTATCTTCGACAAACTCCGTATCGAGGTACTCATGCTGCATGGACATATGCGTTTGATTTCCCGGAAGAAATTCAGGTGCAAAACGAATGGACTACTTATACAAATCCGTCAAGTGGAAGGAAAGCGCTTTATATGAGTTTGCCCAGTCCTCTATATCCTGATGATACTTTTACAAGAAGATTTATGAAAAACTGGTGGGATGACGGACTTAACGGGTGTGAGTCGAGTCCAAATCATGGATTTAATTTATGCCATATTCATGAAAGAAGAAAAGAAAAAACCGGTCTTAATGGTGGACCAAGTTTTATTCACGGAACACCAACTGGAGCAGGGCCGGATGATGTAGAACTTGCGCCTTCTGATGAGTTGCAATTTTTCTTTAATAACGATGTATTCAGTCCTAATACAAAAATACAGAGAACACTGCCTGCAGTGTGGTAAAAAGTTATTTGCATAAAGGAAATCAAATGGAATATAAAAAAAATAAACAGCTCAGGTTAATATCAGAAACAAGCAGGTACGCAAGAAAAGGCGCATCATTAATAATCCTGATATTTAGTCTTTTTGCTATATTAGGTCTTTCTGCACTGGTAGTTGACCTTGGAGTAATACTTAATCAAAGATATGAACTGCAAAAAGCAGTTGAGTCAGCAGCACTAATTGCAGCTGCTGAATATGAGGTTTATTTTACAGACAGGGAAGTTGCAGGAGATGAAAGGTTGGGATTGCCTTATGACACTAAAATAACAGACCCGGCTACAGGTGTAGTGAGTGTACAATACAGAGCGTTAAAAGAGTATAACCAGATGTTGGGTCTTGGGACTGTAGATGCTGTTCCGACAATTACATTTAATCATAATTCAAGAGCTGTAATGGTGGAAGCGAATGCTTCAGCAAGAACATATTTTATTGCTCTTCTTGGAATAAACAAAGTTGAGTTTAATGCAAGAGCCGCAGCTGTAGCAATACCAGCTTATCTTAGCAGCAGGTATCCCAGGCCAACGGGAAGTATTATACAAGGAGTAAATACTGCGGCTGATCCCGGTCCGGATTATAGTGATACTGAAATACGTGAACCTTTAGGAGGCGATACTTCTGGTGAAATTATACCAACAGGAACGGTTTACAATATTAATTCTGATATAAATAATATTTATGGCCCCCGTGATGCAAGATCTGTTTCCCTTGGACCCGGCGGGCATATTACCATAAAACTTCCACAAACTATTTATGATGGTAAGGGAGCTGATTTTGTTATTTACGAAACAGGCCATGCAGAAGGTTATTTTGTGTTTGCAGGAATTGATGTTGATCCTGCAAATCCATATATAGACGCCAAGGAAACCCCTGATCCTGATGCGAGCGGAAATGAATTAATCAGATGGATTAATATAAGTTGTACAGGTATTCCTTTATATGCAAAATTAGATGATTCTGAATTAATAGGTGCACATCGCACACAGGTATTGATCAATGGCGGGATAGTTGATGAATATAAATTTTACGGAAGCGGCTACTTTGACCTTGGTATAAGGTGTGATAACGCAGTTGATGGAACAATTTACGACGGGACTGATCCGACTAATTCATATCAAATAAAAAATATAAAATACTTAAAAATAATTGATGATAACATTGAAGACGGATTTTTACTTCAACCTCATATGTCTGACGGAGCACCAACCGAGTATTACCATCCACGAGGCATGCCTATGGTAATACCGGGTGAACATTCCAGTATGACACCCGGTGCGGATATAGATGCGGTAGAAATACTGCACCATTCAAGACTTATAAGTATAGCAGAGTTTTCAGTAGACACGGACAATGATTTTCTTATTGACGTGGTAGAACGTATGCATGGTTTGGACCCGAATAATCCAGATACAGATGGAGATGGATTAGAGGATATTTGTGAACTGGAGGGAATGGAGCCCGGACATGGCTATGTTGATTTTGCGCATAGAATGTCTGCTACACCTCAGGGTGAGGGAACAAAAACTTTACCAAGCGATGATGATTTGTCTTCTATAATTAAGAATTATCCTACCAATGCAGACACTTACCCGCCTCTGATGGAAATTGAAATTCCTTAAAAAACTTGAAATAATGTTTTCTTGTTATTAAAACTTTAGAAACTATAATATACTAAAGGATTAAGGGATTCTGAGGTATATTCAAATGAAAAAAAGAACAGTACTTTTAACTATACTTGATGGATGGGGATATGGTGATTCCTGCCCGGCAAATGCGGTAAAATCAGCAAACACGCCGAATTTTAATAACTTAAAGGAAAATTACCCGAACACAGAAATATATGCCCATGGTAAATATGTAGGTCTTCCTGACGGACAGATGGGGAACTCTGAAGTCGGGCACCTTAATATAGGCGCAGGACGTGTAGTTTATCAGGACTTAACCAGAATAAACCTTGCTATAGAAGATAAAACTTTTTTTGAGAATCCCGAATTTCTTAAAGCTGCTGAACATGCAAGAAAAAATAATTCGGCAATTCATTTTATGGGGCTGGTTAGCGACGGTGGTGTGCATAGTTCATTAGAGCATTTGTTTGCGTGTATTGATTTTGCAAAAGAGCAGGGACTTGAAAAAGTTTATGTGCACGCTTTTCTGGACGGCAGGGACACACCTCCGAGAAGTGCTGATACATATCTTGTACAGCTTGAAGAAAAACTCGAAAAAGTAAACCTGCCACAGATTGCATCAATAATGGGCAGGTACTATGCGATGGACAGGGATAAAAGATGGGACAGAACAGAAAAAGCATATAACTGCTTGCTCTTAGGTGAAGTAAAGACAGCACAGAATTCAGCTAAAGCTATTCAGGATTCTTACGAGAATGACGATCTTGGAGATGAATTTGTCATCCCTATAACTACAAATAGTGATAAAAATTCAAGAATTAAGGACGGGGATTCTGTAATATTTATAAATTTTCGGCCTGACAGGGCAAGACAGTTAACACAGGCAATAACTGCGCCTGATTTTGACGGATTTTACAGAAAGAAAGTCCTTAAAGACCTTTATTTTGTTTCTATGACACAATACGATGAAACCTTTGACGTAGCGGTAGCATATCCGCCGGAAGCACTCACCGGTATACTCGGTGAAATTCTGAATAAAAATAATGTAAAGGAATTCAGGACAGCAGAAACAGAAAAATATGCTCATATAACATTTTTCTTTAATGGCGGTGTGGAAAAACCATATGAAACCGAGACAAGATGTCTTGTACCGTCACCAAAAGTCGCAACCTATGACCTCCAGCCGGAAATGAGCGCACCGGAAGTTGCGGATAAAGTGGTAAAGGCATTGAAATCACAGGAATATGACTTCATTCTTGTGAATTTTGCAAACCCTGATATGGTTGGGCATACAGGAATTTTCGATGCAGCTGTTAAGGCAATTGAAACAATAGACGGATGTATGGGAAAAATAGTCAGTGCAGTAAAAGAAGTTGATGCAGTAATGCTTTTGACATCGGATCACGGTAATGCGGAGTGCATGGAAGACCCTAAGACCCATAAACCATTTACCGCACATACAAACAACCCTGTACCGTTCTTTGTAATTAACCTGAATGAGGATATAGACCTGCGGGAAGGCGGTTGTCTGGCAGATATTGCGCCAACTGTGCTTGACCTGTTTGAGATAGAAAAACCGGCAGAAATGACAGGAAATTCACTTATAGTAAAGAAACCGGCGCTGAAATATTAAGCTGGTTTTGCCTGACTGTCAGTATTATTTTCAGCAACCAGTGCGCCTGAATAACAAGTATCCATAATAAGCGTTGTAGCTGCATAATCCGGAAGAGAATTTGCCAGTCTTTTAAGTTCTGCTTCGGTTAAACCGTTTTGAAGCTCTCCAGTCATAGAACCTTCTATGTCTTCCTGTCCATTTGGAGGTGGCTGGTTTCCGTGCCCCAAGAAATATACCATTACTTCCACATCTTCAGGATTCTCTGCATTGTGTACCCTATTTAACAGCCAGGTAAAGCCTGAATAAAAATCCTCCCTGCCTGCAGAATTAATGCGCATTATGTTATCCTGAGGGACATCAAAAACATTCGGGCTTACAAGAATGGTTTCCAGTAAATTCAGGGTATTCATCCTGGGATTTTCTTCTATATCCTGCCCTCCCAATAAGAGTATATACCTTTCTGCATTATTATTTTCCTTATCCCAACCGTCAACTAATCTATCAGGTGTTTGAACCGGTTGCTGGTATACCATTGGAATCCCGTTTTCTAAAAAGTTATCATTAGCTTGCTGTAAAGTCCTGACTTCCGGCTTTATTAATTCTCCTATCAGGCTCATAGTATAGTAAAAATTTGAAATAGGCGGATAATTATTTCTGGAATATAAGACCTCTTGAGTTTGCCTTGAACCGGCAAGGACTGTTATGTTGTCATCATAAATTTTTTCTGAAGCTGTTCGGAAAGCATCGCTGGACCTTATATCATCGATTTTATACTCAGGATTCTTCGCATCTGAACTTAACAGACCCGCTGCAAGCCCGGTAGCAAGCACTCCCATACGCCAGCTTCTATGTTTATTTTTATCATTATCTCCAAATGATGGCTGGTTTTTCCTTATAAATTTATCATGAGTTAAAGAAAAATATTGGCAAGTATGTTTTTTTTGTGTCGAAAAATCTTTAGTTCCTTGGTTTTGCGTATAAATATTTGGAAAATTGTTTTTAACACTAAGCATTTGTTTTTTAACCTTTTTAGAATCCTGCAATAAATATCCGAATAATACATACAAAACATTTAAAAATTTTTTATGATAATAGATCGGAAATTTTGTTACATTTTTTAAAATCCATTTATTTATTCAAGGCGCTGAAAACATTCCTATGGAGTATTTGACAGAAGTAGCAAAAAAGTATTCTCACGAGAAGAAAATAGTTCTTTATGGCGAAGATGAATCCATGGGGGATAAAGCAGCTGAAGCAATGGAAAAAGCTGATATTGATGAGTTTCTGTATATCGGGAGGATTTAAAGATTGGCAGGGAGCGCATATGCCTGTAAAAAAAGTAGATTTAGAACAAAAAAACAAGAAACGGGATAAAGGTTAGTATAGCAATCATTGCATTAGCAACCATATTAAAGTAAGCTTTAAGTTAAGCAGATTGATCTTTATCACTATTATCTGGTAGTATTAATATGATTTTAATCTAGATATCTACTGGTAATGGTGTGTTTGAAGTTTTTTTAACGAATTCTGCCAATAAATCTCAACGAAAACTTGATAAAGCTTTACGGCTAAAGATTAGGGATTCTATTGAAATAATATCCAGAGATCCTGAAAATTCCGGGGAAAAGCTGGTTTCTCCATTGTCAGATATTTATTCCCACCATATTAAATATAAAGGGAAAGAGGTTCGAGTGGCGTACGGTATAGACCTGGAAAAAAAGATGGTTTATGTTTACCTGATAGCATTCCACGAGAATTTTTACAAAAAACTGAAAAATATTATGGATTCCTGAATAAGAGGATATAGTTATTTATTTTATTAATAGATGTAATAATTTTCTATATCAATATAATATATAGTGGTTAATAAAGGGACAATTTAATAATAATTAATTATGAAGATACTAAAAAACCTTATTTTAATAGTATTTGTGTGTTTAATATCAAGTTCGGCAGCATGTGCAATCAAAGTCGGGCTGTATACGCATTATCACGATGAAATAGCAGTGGGGGTATCAAAAGGCGGAGTTATAGAAAATGTGAAAACAGGGACGTATATTCTTGTTTTAAGTCAAATGAAACCATACAAGCTGAAAAAATACGGAGATTATATACAAATAAAAATTAAAGATAAAAGATATCGGATAAAAGCTGATGAAATAAGGATTAAGACCACACAATCCAATGGACTTGTATTTACTAAAAGGCGTTGGTACAAAGGTAGTCTGTTGGTTATAAATGATAAAAAAGGCTTGACTGTGGTAAATGAAATTGACATGGAAAACTACATAAAAGGTGTAGTACCGGCAGAAATGCCAACAAGCTGGAATATAGAGGCTCATAAAGCGCAGGCAATAGCTGCAAGAAGTTATGCTATTGCTAATATGGGTAAAAGGCTTGAATATGGTTTTGATCTTTATGATACACCCCAGGATCAAAATTATATCGGAGTCTCTGCAGAAACAGTCCAGACCAATAAAGCAGTCGAATTTACGCACGGACAGGTACTTGTTTATAACGGAGTAGTAATTCCGGCATACTACCACGCAAGTGCTGGTGGTAGTACGTTATCTGCCAGAAGAGTATGGGGCAATGACGTACCGTATCTCAGACCGGTTAGGTCATTTGATGATAATGTACCCAGAAACGGTCACAGGGTGGGAATGTCTCAAAATGGTGCACAAATACTGGCAAATAAAGGATATAGCGCCTACCAGATACTGGGATATTTTTATAATAATGTGATGCTCAGAAAGTTGTATTGACAATAGTTGTCATATAAACTATTTGAATATATAATTTGTATATAAAATATTAACATTTCTTATCTTAATATTATTTTATATTTAATTATAAATGATCAATATTTTTATCTAAAACACGTTCATAAATATATGGGCATATAATTATTTAAAAGCTCAGCAAGTCATATGAGTAAACTAGACAGGAGGAAACTATGTGCCAAGTTAGTGGTGTACAGACAAACATGCCTAAGATGGAACTCCCACCATCACCTACGGCAGGTTTAAGTATGCCGGACAGTGTTTTCAGCATGCCGGACATTCCAAAAGCACCGCCCCAGCCACCTCAAATTGGAGGATTAACTTAGTTAGCAAGTTAAATTAGTCGAAAACAATCCGCTTTTATTTAAAGCGGGTTGTTTTTGTTCGATAATTTAAAATAAGCATATTATTTTAGTTGTTACTGCAATAGTTGTCAATGCAATCTTTTGCAACAAGAAAGGTATAATTGAGTTTTTATCCCATACAAACAGAAGACGGTACAGTTAGCCTCTATAATATAGATGTTAATGATGTTTATCACAGTAAGGTCGGGGCATATACTGAAGCACTTAATAAATATGTCTTCCCATCCGGTATTCTTGAATTCGCAAGGACTAATCACCAACTGGACATTCTGGATGTTTGCTATGGACTTGGCTATAATTCCCGAACAGCCGTTAATGAAGTTTTAAAAGTTAATCCGGAAATTAATGTTAATATAACTGCTGTTGAAATTGATCCTGTTGTTTTAGCATTTTCTATAATTTTTGGCAGCGAATGTTTTAATGATGATTTAAATGTTGTATTTTTTAGAGAAATTAGCAAGCAGGTAGATATACAAAAAACAATAAAATATCATATTAATAATACAGCTAATATCAGCCCTGATATTAAAAATAAAATTACTGAGAAGTATAAATTAATCCATCCGGATGCTGTTGAGGCAAAATTACATAATATATATTATCGGTCTATTTCGACCAGAAATAGTATTGACATAGAATCCAATTGCAGTAAGGTTTTTGTTGAATTACTTATAAATGATGCCCGAACAGTATTTCAAAACTTAAATAAAAATTTTGATTTTATATTTCATGATCCTTTTACTCCATCAAAAACACCTGTTTTATGGACAGTTGAATTTTTTAAATTACTTTATAAACACCTGAGAGATACTGGAAATGTTACAACTTATAGCAGTGCAGCACCGGTAAGAGCAGGTATGATCGAAGCAGGCTTTTTTGTAGGTCAGACTAAACCTATTGGAAAGAAAACATCGGGAACTATTGCCTATAAAAATCCTGAATTAGTAAAAAATAAACTTTCGGTAAAAGAATCCGGGCTTTTAGAAACCAAAGCAGGAATTCCTTACATGGATGAAACTCTGGATAAAACCAACGAAGAAATTTTAAAGCACCGTGAATTTGCGCAAATGAATTCAAACAGGATTTCATCAGGAAGGTTTTTAAAGAGTTTAAAAAAGTAAGAGACTTATGTAGCCTCTTACTCGAAATATTTACATCTAATGAATTTTATTTACCCTTTTCCGCCATTTTCGCCATTTCCGGCTGAGCCGCTTTCAGCACCACCGCCTGCACCTCCGCCTGCACCACCGGGGCCACCATCTTTACCTTTTCCGCCGTCAGCTCCGCCCGGTCCACCTTCTGCACCCGCTGGTCCACCTCTTTGTCCGCCTGCATTATCTCTATCACCGCCTGTAGGACCACCTGTTGTACCTCTGTCAGCTCCTGTGGCTTCGCCTGATATGCCGCCTGTTGCGCCATTTGCGTTTTTATCACCGGTTTGACCTGCCGTATCTGCTGCTTGTCCTCCAGCTGTGCCCTTTTTGCCTGCTGTTTCGGCTTCGCTGTTTCCGCCAAAAGCATCACCTATGCCACGTCCAATAGCGTTGACACCTCTGCCTATAGCATCAACAACATCGCTCACTGCATCTGTTATTGACCCTGACTGATTCGCATTAGTTCCGTCAAAACCTTTTCTATCGTTCAAATCAAGACCATGGTCTTTATATTTTTCTCTGTCAAAACCCCATATGCTTACAGGTTCGTTAAATGTTACATCCTGTTTTTCTTCTTTTTGGTTGTTTTCTTCAACTTCAAATCCATAGTTGTTTACGTCATATTTTATGCCGCTGTAGTTATAACTCAGCATTACACCGTAAATACCCATAATTTATCTCCTCATCACGCAAATATTTTCTCTCACACCTTATTAATATAAAAACAAGCAGTACTAAAAAAATGCTTATTTATGATTTTTTATGTAAATAAAACTTAATAATACAGGCAAAATTACAGTATTCCAGGTATTTTTAGCCCTATTAAGCTTATTTGACAAGAAAATATTTTATTATATTATTGGATTATATTTAATGAGAAATTTTCTCAATAACAGTTATGGGGTTTGAGTAAATAAGAATGTTACCTACTATAAAAAAAGCATATTTTATGGGTTTATTGTTAATTTTTGTTTGTTTAATAAGCATTAAATCCACGGCATTAGCAAAAAATAAACTTTCTCCAATTTACCTTTCCAGTAATACATTGAAAGGTACTGTTGAAGAAAAAGAAAAAGAGAAATCCCCCCTCAAGGCGGCAATAGAATTTTATGAGAATACAAGAAAACTGCATGACGGCCTTGCAGAGAAAGGTGTAATAATTAATCTTGGTTATACTAATGATACTGGCTTTAACCTCAATGGAGCGATACAGAGCAGAACAGCAGTCAAGTCAATAAGCCTGCTTGATATGTCATTAAACCTTGATACTGAAAGACTTGGACTCTGGAAAGGTGGTAATTTCTTTGTGCTTGGACAGCAAATACATGGCAAAAGTCTTACCAGTAACAGAATAGGTGACTTTCAGGCATTAAGCAGTATTGATGCACCAAATAGAATTCAACTAAGCGAATTTGGGTATGAACAATCATTGTTTAATGAGAAATTTACTACTGTAATCGGTAAACAGGATGCTAACAATGTATTTTGTGCACTTGAACTTGGTCCGGAATTCATAAACTCTTCTTTTGCCCTTATCCCTAATATTCCAATGCCTACATATCCCGATCAGGGGCTTGGTGTTGTGTCGGTAATAACTCCTGTGGACTGGTTTAATATAAAGGCAGGTGTATTCGAAGGAAATCCAAGAGGGGATGAGTTAGGGTTCAGGTCTACTTTCAGCAAGCAGGGAGGTTTTATAACCATGGTTGAAGCTGCTGTTACCCCGGAGATAAAAGGTCATTCCGGTAATTATTTTGTAGGTTTCTGGTCGCATTCTGCTGATATTGATGAGGTATATTCCTCAAATCCCGCAAGATACAGTAATAACTATGGTATTTACACATCCCTTGAACAGGAATTATTCACAGGGTTTAATATACTCGGTCAATTCGGCTGGGCACCCTCTGATAGAAACGAAATTACCGGTTATTACGGTGCTGGTATCACTTACAGAGGATTATTTCCGGGTAGAAATGAGGACTTGACCGGAATTGGTGTGGCCCTGATTGATCTTAGCAGCAGGTTTAAACAGGCTGAAAATGTGTATAATGAAGCTGCAATAGAGTTTTTCTACCAATATCAAGTAACTGACAGTTTTGCATTGCAGCCTGATGTACAAGTTATTATAAACTCGGGGGGGAGTCGCAGGACTGCACTTGCTATAGGGTTAAGATCTATATTCCTGCTTGAGCCGAGGGTGTCAGAAAAATTATAAAAATCACACATGAAGTTGTAATGACAATAATTGTAAAGACAACTTTATTTTAATAGAATTGAGTAAAAATTAAAAGACTACCTTTTTGCGGGTGAAAAAAATTAGAACTGATTGATATAATCCTTTCAAAGTGGATATATTCTGAGATGTTAAATGGCAAGGACAAAGATATTAATCGCAGTTGATGATCCCAGCTGGGCATCTATTATAGTACAGACCCTGTTTAATTTGCTTAACAGGGAAAATACGGAAATTATACTTTTAAACGTGCTGGAAACTACACTTGTGGATGAGGAATATTTTTACAGTTACCCGGAGAGGTATATAAAACATGAGTCCCGCAAAGGTAATTTTGCCTATGTGGAAAATCTTCTGGAAAAGAATAATTTTGAATACCAGTTTATTTTTAAGGAAGGAGATGCAGCGGAAAACATAATAAATATGTCTAAAAAGCTTGGCGTTGACATGTTAGTTGTGGGTTCGCATAACAAGAAAATTTTCGAGACATTTTTTCTGGGAAGTGTTGCATATAAGGTTTCACGGTTGTGCAGATGTTCTGTGATGATAGTCAGCAGCAAATATCATGTGCATAATATCCGTAAGAAAAAATTTAATGTATTACTGGCAGTTGACAGCTCAGAAGCTTCCCGGATAGCAGCAGAAAACCTGTCAGGACTGATAGATGTAAAAAGGGCAAAAATTGATGTTTTAAATGTAACTGTCCCACCGGAAAAAGTTATTCCGGCAGAGGCTTATGTTTACACGGATGTAGAAAGGCTTATTGAAGAATCAAAACAGGTTTCTAAAGAATTACTTGATAATATTGAAAATATACTTAAATCAAAGGAGCCGATAGAGATAAACAAAGTATCAATTGCAGGGGATCCGAGCAGTAAAATAGTTAATTATGCAGAAAAAAATTCTATAGACCTAATAGTTATGGGTCCTCGTGCCAAGAGGGATTTTTCGCCATTATTCCTTGGCGGGACAAGTATTAAGGTTACTGAAAAATCAGAAATACCTCTGCTGCTGGTAAAAAAAGAAAAGATATAAAATTATAAATCCAGTAATTCTGTAAGATTTTTAAAATCTACAAGAGAAAGTGTTTCGCCTCGTCTTTTAGGGTCAATATCTGCTTTCTCAAGCGCATAATTGACTTTTCTCGTATCAAATCCATTATTAACCAGTGCGTTTTTCAGGGTTTTTCTTCTTGTGCCGAAAGCTGCCCGGGTTATTTTCCTGAAAAGCGTTGGATTATCAAGTTTAACAAGTGGTTCTTCACGGGCTGTTAATTTTATAATCGCAGAATCAACTTTTGGCGGGGGATAAAAACTGCCTGCAGGTACTTTGCATATAAATTCTGCATTGCACCAGTAATTTACGAGTATAGAAAGCATGCCGTATTCTTTACCCGGGGCTTTTTCGTCCGCTATAATTCTTTTTGCGACTTCGTACTGTACCATAAGGATAATTTCTTTTGTTAAATCTCTGTTACTCCAGCTTGGCTGGTCTATTTCACCTAGAAGATGTGCAAGAATCGGGCTGGTATATATTATGGAATGTTTGCAATAATTTTAACCGGCTTTTCAACTAATTGCGAAAAATCTGTTTTTAAAATATCCTGCTGGACAATCTTTATGTTGGGATAAGGAAGAATATTAAGTTCGTAAACAGCATCATCGTCCAGTTCTATTGCAATGATTTTTTTAACATGCTGGGCCAGTCTTTCTGTAACAAACCCCAGTCCGGCTCCTATTTCAATCACTGTTTCATCAGCGGATAAGTCCGCTGTATCAATGATTTTCTTAATAATATTTTCATCAACAAGAAAGTTCTGTCCTAACCTCTTTTTTGCCCGGAATTTTTTTGCTCTTTCTATATAGCGCAATTTGATTTCTCCAAATTTAGGTTATAGTTAATAAATTACAAACATAAAGTTGTATAAATATATATAAATGCTAAAATATTAATTTAATAACCTGAGTTAATTAACCTGTGGTTTTTGCCGGATGGAACAAATCCTCGACAAAAGTGATTATATAACAGATAAATCTCAGCTTGTTGAGTATTTTTTTAGAAGCTTAAAAAATAAATCTGACTTTAAGGTGGGTGTTGAGTTTGAGAAAGTCGGAGTCAACGCAACTGATTATAGGGCTATAGGCTATACAGGCAATAACGGTGCGCTGGAATTCTTAAAACGCCTTAAAGCTATGGATAATTACGATGAAACCAGAGAAAACAGACATGTCCTCGGACTCATAGGCCCTGCAGGGCATATTACACTTGAGCCGGGAAGCCAGTTTGAGTATAGTACACGGCCTTTTAAACACCTTAAAGACATTGAGCAGGCATATTTAAAAACAAATGAAAGAACCGGCCAAATAGCGGAAGAATTGGGAGTTATATGGGTCGGAACAGGAATCCAGCCTTTATCCACATATGAAACCATCCAGCTGCTACCCAAAGAACGCTATAACATAATGTGGAATTACCTTCCAACAAAAGGGAAATTCGGCCGTATCATGATGAAGGAAACCGCCGGAACTCAAACATCTATAGACTTTGAATCAGAAGAAGACGCAATGCGTAAACTCAGGGTTGCACTCGAAATTTCCCCGGTGATAACCGCAATGTTCGCCAATTCTCCAATCCGGGCAGGCAGGTTATCCGGTTACAAGTCATGCCGTGCTTTTGGCTGGCTGCATACTGACAATGATCGCTGCGGGCTTATTAGCAAAAAGGTTTTTGATAAGAATTTCACTTTTGCTGATTATGTGGAAGTTATGCTGGATGTACCTATGATGTTCCTCCAAAAGGACAGGCATCTTATTAATGCAACAGGAATGACTTTCAGGCAATACCTGCAAAATGGTTTTAAAAACTACAGGGCAACAATTGACGACTGGTTCCTGCATATGACAACATACTTCCCGGAAATCAGGCTGAAAAATTTCCTGGAAATAAGAAATTGTGATTCACAGAGAGTTGATCTGTCCATGGCGTTTCCTGCGTTTATAAAAGGTATTATGTATAACGATGAAGCGCTTGAGCAGGCAGAAGAAATTATAAAAGGCCTTACCTGGGAAGAGTTGAATATTTTAAGAAACGAAGTGCCAAAGTATGGACTGGATATGAGGTTTAAGAAATACGGGCTGGCAGAAATTGCAGCGGAGTTGATTTCCATAGCGGAATATTCTCTTAAATCCCGGACAGAAGAATATGATGAGACAATTTACCTTGCAAAAATTAAGGAACTGGTTTCCGAAGGCAATACTCCTGCTGATATAGTAATTAAAAACTGGGAGTCATCCTGGAATAGAGATATATCAAAATTTATTGAGTATTCAAGGTTATTTTAACTTTTTTTGAATTTTAACCCGGTATCTATTTAAAAATTAATAAATATTAAATATTTTATTAAGTATTCCTGAATTTAGCTAAAATTGAGATTGATTTCCCTGATAATAAAATGCGATTATGGGGATAGTAAAAATTTAAGGAGAATAAATATGCAGGAGCATTTAATCATAATAGGCGGTGTAGCAGCCGGTACAAAAGCGGCATCCAAGGCACGGCGGGAAAATCATGAACTGAAAATTACACTTTATACAGATGAAAAACATATTTCGTATTCTGCTTGCGGAATGCCTTATTTCATAGGCAATGATGTTGATAGCGAAAACAAGCTTCTGGTAAGGCCTCCCGAGGCTTTTCGGGAAAAAGAAAATATTGATATCAAATTGTTTCATAGAGTAACAAAAATAGATTCACACAGTAATAAAGTACTTGTTAAAAACCTCGAAACTGACGAGGAATTCGAGGATCAATATACAAACCTTCTCATCGCAACGGGTTCCAGGGCTGTTGTACCTCCAATAGAAGGCATTGACCTGAATAATGTATATAAGCTAAAAAATATTGAAGATGGGAAAAAAATAAACGAGTCTGCAAAATCTGCCAGAAAAGCGGTTATCATAGGCGGTGGATATATTGGGTTAGAGCTGGCGGAATCATTCAAGGAAACCAATAAGGAAACAACCATTGTGGAAATGGCGCCTCAAATCCTGAGTACTTTTGACCCTGATCTTGCAGCACAGATTAAGAAATATATGACAGAAGAAAAAGGCGTAAATGTAATTACTGATGACAGCGTGGTGAGCCTTGAAGGTGATGAACATGGGAATTTAACCCGGGTTAAGACCAAAAAAGGTGAAACCATAGACGCTGACATTGCAATTATTGCAGTCGGGGTTAAGCCAAATGTTGAACTGGCTGAAGAAGCAGGTGTTGAAATAGGTGAAACAGGCGCTATTAAAGTTAACAGAAGAATGCAGACAAATCTTCCTAATATTTATGCTGCAGGAGACTGCGCTCAGACTATTAACAGGGTAACAGGAAAACCAGCCTGGGTTCCGCTTGGTTCAACCGCAAATAAACAGGGAAGGGTTGCAGCAATAAACATAACAGGCGGGTTTGCTGAATTTTATGGTGTTCTTGGCTCTGCAGTAACCAAAATTTTTGATTATACTGCATCAATCTCGGGAATTAACGAAAAAACAGCAAAACAGGAAGGTATAGAATACGAGCTTGCGATTGTTTCCCATAAGGACAGGTCAGGTTATATGCCGGGGGCAAAAGAAATTACCATTAAAATGCTGGCTGAAAAAGAATCCGGAAGGATAATCGGGATTCAGGCGATTGGAAAAGGTGATGCTGACAAAAGGGTTAATGTTGTTGCAACGGCAATCACAGCAGGCATGAGCGTAAATGAATTCCTGCAAACTGATCTTACTTATGCTCCACCTTATTCCCCGGCAATTGACCCGCTTCTTATAGCCGCGCAGATACTTGAGAAAAAGCTTGAAAAAGGATTGAAAAGTATTTCACCTCAGGATTTACAGAAATATCTTAAGGAAAAACGTCCCTGTGCGGTTATTGATATAAGGTCACCTGAAGAATACGCTCAATGGCATCTTAAACAGGCAAAGAACATGTCTTCTGAAGAACTGGAGAAAAAAATCCAGGAAACAAAACCCGAAAATTTACTTATTTGCTGTGATGAAGGCATGAGGAGTTATATAGAATCACTCAGGCTAAAAGATAAAGGCTGCCATAATGTAACATTCATTGACGGTGGTGTAAATTACCTTAAAAATATACCGGAATACAGCAAAACGGATTAAAAAGTTAAAAGAGACGGTTTTTAAGCCGCCTCTTCTAATAATTATCTAATTTTTTATTAATTTAGTTTATTATGTCCATCTGAGATCTATATTGTTATCTCTTTCTACCCAGGAATTTCTTCTCTCAGGTTCTGAATCATTAATTAAATCTGTGAAGTTAGTGTTATTTATAGGACTGTTAAATGAAAATCCGTAATTTCCTTCATTATCATTTTGATCATTACGGCCCCTTAAAATCGATGGAACATCATCTATTGAAAAACCGGAATCGTTGTCATGGTTAGGTATGTTGCCTATATCAAAACCATTGCCGGTTTCTGGAGTTGCATTAAAATAGTTATTGTTTTCTGTTCCAAATGCGCCATCCGGTGCAAAATCTCCAAGGAATGGTGCCGGTGTGTTGAAATTGTTTTCAATATTTACGTCACCATTTATTGTGCCGTTATTTATTAAGCCGTAGTTGTTGACTTCACTATTTTCTATAGTCATTGTTGAATCGTTAGTGCTGGTTGTATTATTACCTATTTGAATCTGGTCTCTGATACCTGCTCTGTGTGTTTGATCAGTTTTTGAATTAGCTCCAAACGGATTATATCTGCCGGTCCTTCCTGGTTGATTGCCGGAAAATCCATCATTGCTGGGCTGTCTCCAGTCTCTTATACCGGCTTCATATCCTGGATATCTGCTGCTGCCTGTTGGATTATCAGGTCTTCTTACAAAAGGCTCACTATGTCTGTCGGTGCCGCTTTGGCCGAATAAATTACTTATGCCTTGGCCTATGCGATTAAATAAACCGGGTTTGTCTTTTTGCTTATTTAAAGGCTGTTTCTTTTTGATAGAAGTATTATCTGTTTGATCTGTAATTGCAAGTTTTTTCTTGCCTCCAAGAATACTTTCAATACTTCTGTCACTTCTGCCAAAATTTTGCGGCAAGTTACAGGTTTCTGCCAGGCATGTGTTATTAGCAATAACACCATTGTTAATATTTCCTTGCCTGTTGTTAAATCTGCCATTGTTGATAAAGTTGCTAAAATTTAAAATGTTCTGTACCATTTTTCCCTCTCTCCTTTTGCTTCTCTATACCCCTTGAACTCTTAAGATTAAATAATTTATTAATACAAACTAATACCCTTTTAACCTTCTTGTTAATATAAAAACAAACAAGGTTAGAAAATTGCCTAAATTTTTAACTTTTTTTTAAATTTATACGAAACAAGATAAAAACAGTTGTTTTTACATAAAATTTTATTTGCTTTAAAATCATAATGAAATCTATTATCAGGGAGAAATACCAGTTATGACATCACAGGAAGTCAGAGTAAGAATAGCACCCAGCCCGACAGGAAATCTTCATGTTGGCACAGCAAGAACAGCGCTGTTTAACTGGTTATTTGCAAAAAGATACAACGGAAAATTTGTTTTAAGAATAGAAGATACTGATCTTGAAAGGTCAGAAAATAAATACGTTCAGAATATTTATGACAGCTTAAAGTCAATTGGACTGAACTGGGATGAAGGCCCTGATATTGGCGGAGAATATGCACCTTATAAGCAATCAGAACGCAATGAAGTTTACGTGAAATACGTACAGAAACTGCTTGATTCAGGACATGCTTATTATTGTTACTGCTCTCAGGAAGAGCTTGAAGCTGAAAAACTTGAGGCACAGAAAGAAAAAAGAGATTTTATTTATTCAGGAAGATGTAAAAAACTCTCTCCGCAGGATGCTGAAAAATTCAGTACAGAAGGCAAACAACCGGTAATACGTTTTTCTATGCCATCAAGGTTTCTTACTTTTAAAGACCTTGTTAAGGGCGAGATTGAATTTGACACCTCACTTACAAGTGATTTTGTGATTATGAAATCCAACGGAACTCCTACTTATAACTTTGCGGTTGTTGTTGATGATATTGAAATGAAAATCAGCCACATTATCCGGGGCGAAGACCATATATCTAATACACCAAGGCAGATTATTCTTTATGAAGCACTTGGGGCAAAAGTTCCGGAATTTGCACATTTGGGTATGATCCTTGCGCCTGATAGGAGTAAATTATCCAAAAGACACGGAGCAACAGCCGTAAGCGAGTTTATAGAACAGGGTTACCTGCCGGAAGCATTTGTGAATTTCCTTGCGCTTCTTGGCTGGTCACCTGCTGATGAGCAGGAAATTAAACCTTTAAACGAAATAGCAGGGCAATTTAGTCTGGACAGGGTTTCTTCCGCACCGGCAATATTTGAATTTGATAAACTTAACTGGATGAACGGGATGTATATAAGAAACCTGCCTTTGGAAGAAATAACCCAGCGATCCCTAAAATATATTGAAAAGTATGATTTGTCTGTTTACACAGAAGAACAGCTTATGAAAATTGTAGATGCTGTGAGGAATAACCTCACCAAACTTAGTGAAATTTCAGATGCTGTAATTTATTTCTTTGGAGAAGATGTGCAAATTGACGAAGAAACAAGGGAAAATATACTGAAAACACCTGAAAGCCAGCAGGTTTTACAAGAATTCAGCGAGTTGGCGAAGAATTTTGATTATAAAGATACAGAAAAAATTAATGAACAGCTGGGTGAATTCAGGAAACAGATGAAACCACTGAAACCTAAACAGGTAATGTGGGCAGTAAGAACAGCACTTACCGGCAGAACTCACGGGGCTGACATTGCAGTGGTAATCTCCTTGCTTGGCAGGGACAGGATATTAAAAAGAGTTCAAAATGCTATAACAGCTAATGTGTAAGAGATAAATCAGGAGAATAAAAAATGGAATCCGCATCAGACATCGCAGCAAACCTTTTAATAAACAACATACCCATCGTTTCACATAATATCTCTGTTTTAAGAGACAAAAATACAAATTCTGAAACATTCAGGGCTGCGGTGAGAAGGATTTCATTAATACTTATCAATAAAGCATTTGAAAACATCCCGCTTTCCAGACAAAATCTGGAAACTCCATTAATAAGCACAGAAGCGGACGTAATTGATCATAAAGCAGAATTTGTGATAGCGCCGATTTTAAGAGCTGGACTGATATTTTCAGAAGTGGCAATGGATATCCTGCCTCTCGCTAAAGTTCATCATATTGGACTTTACAGGGATGAAGAAACTTTAAAACCGGTTTCTTATTATAATAACCTGCCAAAAACCTATCAGAATCCTTCAGATACCTATGTATATATATTTGATCCGATGCTTGCCACAGGAGGATCGGCTGTTGCTGCGGTGAAATTATTTACTGACCTTAATATTCCGCAGGAAAACATAACGTTTATATCATTAATTTCCGCACCTGAAGGGGTTAAAAAATTATCTTCAGCATTCGGGAATATAAAAATAATTACTGGTGCGCTGGACAGTCACATTAATGATTTTGGCTATATATTGCCTGGACTTGGAGACGCCGGTGATCGAACTTATAATACTTGAAGTTAACTTACGTCAACTTTAATCACCAGGTCATCAAAATCATTATCACCGCCGTTCCACAGGTCTTCGAACATTATCATATTGTTGTTTTCTCGTGTATGGTCAAATCCGTCTTTGTTGGTGCCTGAAGAATGGTATATATTTACATCTATAAGTGTCTTCTCCCCTGTATCAGAAACAAAATATAAATCACTGCCTTCGTATGAAAACTCGCCGGACTCGTTTTTATAACCAGTTACAGCGTTTTGTACAGTATCATCACGCCAGCCGTTAGCCAGAAGCATCAGGTCCAAATCATCCATACTTTGGAGGTTTATATCAACAGAAACAGTGGTTCCTGCCTTTATACCTGTTGCATTACCCCAGATAGGGACGATTTTCCCGGATGTCTTGTTATATGCAAGCAATGTATTTTTATATCCTGCACGTGACTGCACTTTTTCTACTTCAATATCAAATCCTTCATCTGCAGGCGATTCCTCTGTTAGCGGAGGTTCATCCTGTGCAGGCGGATTAATCGGGGGGTCTTCATTAATGGGTGGCTCTTCCACCACTGGCGGAGTTGTTGGCTGTTCATTTACCGGTGGAGTTGGTTCCTCTGTTGTTGGCGGTTCAGTTGGAGGGGGAGTTACAACCGGGGGCGTATCCGGTTCTTGTTGCACTGGAGGATTATTCACCGGTGGTTCCTCAACAGGCGGTGGTGCTTGTGGGGCCAGTTTAAACGCACCCTGTGTAAAAAGGAAATGTAATTCTGTATTGTTAAATTTGTTCGCATTAACCTGTACGGTTTCATTATCTCCAAGCTGGAGTTTTTCTTTCATGTTTTCAGAATAATTGTTAATTTCTTGAGGGTCTGTACCAAGTACATTTTGTTGAATATGTTTCAATTTATCCATAGCAACCTTCAACAAATTATATTTTTCCTGTGATTGTTGGTCATCATATGTATTGGGGATTAAGTTATCTATCTTGCCTGACAGTTTCTGATAATCTGTGTTTTCTATATCGCCTTGCATTGTATAGAAACTGTAGTTACCAAAAACATCCTTGTAAATTTTATCCTGTAAATTGATTTCACCATCAAGGTTAACGTCTTTATAACCCTGCTGGCTCAAATATTCTTCTGTAAAAATACTGCTATCCTGGCTGCTGTTTGTGCTTCCTGAGATAACTTCAAGATCAGCGCTGTTTACAACACCGTCGTTGTTTAGGTCTGTTACAGTATTTAATGATACTTTCATAATTTTTTCTCTAAAATTTTACTAACCTTATTAGCCCTTATAATAATAAAAAAAATATATTTAGTATATATTCAGATATATACTATTTGTTTACAAAATTTAATAAAAATTTTTCTGTTTAGAATCAAAAATTAATACATTTATATTTTTGTTATAATTCCCAATGTAATTATAGGGGAAATTTTTATGTTTTTTTACGCTGATTTGCATATACATTCAAAATATTCCCGGGCAACAAGCAAAAGCTGTAATCTGGAAGAACTTGCAATATGGGCACAAAAAAAGGGATTAAGCGTAATATCAACCGGTGATTTTACTCATCCTGCGTGGTTTGATGAGATTAAAGAAAAACTTGTTCCTGCTGGTGCAGGCGTTTTTAAACTGCGTAATGATATAGAAAAACAACTCCTTAAAGAGGACCATCCTGTAAGGTTTATATTATCTGTTGAAATTTCCACAATTTATAAAAAGTGCGATAAGACAAGAAAAGTGCATCATGTGGTTTTTGCACCGGATATACAGGCTGCGGAAAATATCAGGCAAAAGCTGGCAGCCATTGGAAATATAGTTTCCGACGGCAGGCCTATCCTGGGTTTGGATTCCAGAAACCTGCTTGAAATCACTCTTAATTCCGGCGAAGGCTCATGTATTATCCCTGCGCATATCTGGACACCGTGGTTTTCGGCTTTAGGTTCAAAATCAGGTTTTGATTCCATAGATGATTGTTATGGTGATCTTGCAGAACATATTTTTGCGGTAGAGACAGGTTTATCTTCTGATCCTGAAATGAACTGGCGAGTTTCCAGTCTGGATAAATACCGACTTGTCTCAAATTCAGATGCGCATTCCCCTTCCAAACTTGCAAGGGAAGCTACGGTATTTGACACAGAACCGGATTATTTCAGCATAATGAAAGCGTTAAAAACCGGTGAAGGTTACGTGGGAACAATAGAATTTTTCCCGGAGGAGGGTAAATATCACGAGGACGGACACAGAAAATGCGATGTTTGCCTTACTCCTGAGGAAACTAACAGACTAAACGGCATCTGTCCTGTTTGCAAAAAACCATTGACAGTTGGAGTTATGCACAGAGTCAATGACCTTGCTGATAGAAAAGGTAAAGATTTCATACCACCTGTAACAGCAGGTAAGGTGTTTAGTCTTGTGCCTTTGCAGGAAATTATTTCAGAAATAATGCAGGTTGGACCTTCCAGCAAGACAGTTACAAATGCATACGAGGATTTAATAGAGAAATTAGGGCCGGAATTATCTATATTAAGGGATGTCCCGGTTGATGACTTATCTAAAGGATTTTCCCCTATACTTGCAGAAGGTATATCCCGTTTAAGAAAAGGGCAGGTTATTAGAAAGCCCGGATTTGACGGAGAATATGGTGTTATAAAACTTTTTAAAAAGGATGAACTTATAAAAAAAACTATTTAAATTTTATATAAATCCTGTTCTTATCCGACCAGGACTTCTTCTAAATCTATATTAACAGTTGAAACACCGTTTAAGGAAATTTCAGTTCCTTTTATTTCACTGATTATATATTCTGATACCCAGTTTAAATCTTTATTATTGTTTGCACTTTTTTCAAGGTAACTTATAGAAACTTCACCTATTCTTATAAGTGCCATTGCTGCCATACCCCTGACGGGACCTTTTGTTTCTGATAAAGACTGGATTAAAAGAGGTACAGCTTCCTCACCCATTTTCACCAAATGGTTTTCGATTTTGCTTTTTGTTTTTTGATCAGAATTTTCAGAAGCTTTTAATAAATAGAACACATGGTCTGAAAATGTAAAGTCTTTGTCTTTTGCAAAACCAAAGTTATTTATAATATTCGTAAGCTTGCTTACAATTCTGCTTTTTTCTTTTATTTGTTTTATGGGATTTGTGGCTGTGTTATTCATTTGATCCAAGATTGCTCCGTTAATTCTCTTCTCCAAATTTATTTTTTGGTTTAATTTATAATGTGCTTATAACACTTCTTAACTTTTATGTATATTTTACAATTAAAATTTTTGATTTTTTAAAATCCATATAAGATCTTTATATGAAACTTGAAACCATTGTCATTACTGTTTTTATATAATTTTTATGTTTTAATATTTTGTAATTTATATAATTTTTTGGATATTTATTTAATAAAAAATCAAAATATTTAAACAAAAATATAAAATTTATGAATTATTATTCAATTTTCTATGACACCATTATAAAAGGAAAAATTACCGAAAGCAACGAAATTACCTGGGGTTTCAGTGAATCACAATTTGGCGGGGTTTTTATTGCAAAATCCCGGCATGGAATTTGTAACTTTCAATTTATAAATCAGGATAAAAAATTTTATCCTGAAATTCTTAGAAAAAAATGGTTAAAATCAACTTTTAATCAGGACAATAATTTTGCGGCTGAGATTGTACATAAAATTTTTCCTGAAATTAAGGAGACTCTGAATTTGCATTTAACAGGCACAGAATTTCAGGTAAAAATCTGGCTGACTCTGTTAAATTTGCCGAAAAACAAATTGTTTTTTTATAAAGATATAGCAAAACTGGCAGGTTATCCGGATTCTACAAGAGCTGTCGCCAATGCTATTGGAAAAAATCCCCTGCATTATATAATCCCCTGCCATAGAATAATTAAAAAAAACGGTGATTTAGGCGGATATGCGGCAGGTATAGATAAAAAGACAGCTATATTAAAATCTGAAGCTTTATTATATTAGTTAATGACTGATTATTAAGTTTTATTAAGAAAAAAATAAATAATAATACTTTTTGTATTAATTGTATAAAATTTTTAATATTCTTAATGTAATTTTGCGAATTGCAAAATAAATATTGAAAAAGAATTTATAAGACCTTATCATTATAATATAATAATAAAGTTGGTATACATATTTTAAGGCGTGAACGCAACACTAATAAAAAAAAGGCATTAGACTTATGAACAAACAAAACTCCGATGAACGAAAAATTGAGTTTAAAAAATCTAATGATATCCGTTTAAAAAAATATTGTCCTGAGAAAAAATCAAAAATTACCAGAACAGATATTGTAAAGTACGTTAGTACTTATGACTACAAAATAGATAAGCCGGACGACCAAGAAGAACTTTTTATTTAATTAACCTAATTATCCGCAATATTTACAGGGGTAAACCTCTAGTTGTTTGAATAGAATCAAAACATTAGAGGTTTATTTTTTTTTCAATAATCTCTATTTGATACCCGTCAGGATCTTCGAGAAAAGCTATAGTTGGTCCACCTTCTTTTACTTCAAACGGTGGTCTGGTATATTCTAAACCTGATGATTTTAACTTCTGAGTAAATGCATTAATGTTATCGGTTTCAAAAGCAAGATGGCCAAAGTAACTGCCGTGACTGTATCCTTCTTCCGGCTGTTCATGATTATGTGTTAACTCAATAGTACAGCATTCTCTTTCATCAGCAACAAAATAAAGCGTAGCAGTTTTTAATTCCATTTCTTTTACTTTTTTTAACCCCATAACTTCTGTGTAAAATTTCAATGATTTTTCAATATCTGACACTCTTATCATTGTGTGTGTAAATTTCATTATTTTCTTCTCCTTTTTTAATTCTAAATTCATTTTATAAAATAAATTTAGAATTTGTACCAATTAAAATAGATAACCGTTAAATTGTTTTAAAACGAAAGTAGTATAAATAACCCTGTATTTATTAATAAAAAAATATGCTGTCCTTATTTTAAGACAGCATATTTTTATTTTAAATCTAAAAATCTATTTATGTGATTCTCTGGAACATATAACCCAGTCCTCTTGCTGTAAGTATAAGTTCCGGGTTCGCCGGGTCGACTTCAAGTTTTGATCTCAGTCTACTTATATGTACATCAACAACCCTGGTATCAATTCTGTGATCTGGTGGATATGACCATACATACTGTAAAATTTCATTTCTGGAAAATGGTTGTCCTGAATTTCCTACAAGCAGTTCTAACAAGCTAAATTCCATACCGGTAAGTCTTATCCGTTCATTTTTCCTGAATACTTGTCTTCTACTAGTATCGATTCTAATATTTCCTGTTGTTATAACATTTTTAGTAACTTTTCCGCCTACTGAGTCTGATTTTTGATTAATTCTTCGTAAAACAGCTTTTACTCTTGCTTCCAGTTCTTTTGGACTGAACGGCTTGATGACATAATCATCTGCTCCCAGTTCAAGACCTGTAATCCTTTCAGAAACGTCACCAAGTGCTGTTAATATAATGATTGGTGTATCAGCATTTTTTCTTATTTCTCTGGTAACACCATAGCCATCTAACTTTGGCATCATTACGTCAAGCACAACCAAATCAGGATTATTCTTTTGATAAGATTCTATTGCTTCTTCTCCGTCTGCTGCGGTTATAACTTCATAACCCGCCATTTTTAATCTTGTTTCCAGAATCCTTCTAATGCTTGCTTCATCATCAACCACGAGAATTCTCTCACTAACTTGGATTTCTGCCTGCGGTTCATTTGTTTGTGTCATATTCTTTACCCTTTTTTAAGAGATAACTCAATTATTACATAATTAATGAAACATTTTTTAATCAATCTTATTAACACTTAAGTTTACATGATTTTTGTCCAGCACTGTTTTATTTTTAATATTCTTAAATTTTTATTTTAAACTTTTGTGTATTTTATTAAGAATTAATAAGTATTTTAACATAAAACTTTTTAATTCAAACAAATTTTTTAAACAGGAAAATTAAAAACTTATTTTTACAAATTATACAGTATTTATAAGCAAATTCAAAATTTTTATAATAAACTATTAAATGAATGCAAGAAGGACAGCTGGTTTTGAAACTTACTGTAAAAGAGCTGCTTGATATAACTAAAGGAAATTTACTGGCAGGGGAAGATTTATCAAGAGAATTCAAGATATCCACTGATACCAGGCAAATTTCTGATATAAACTTTTACCTTCCACTTAAAGGCCAAAATTTTGATGGGCATACATTTATAAATGATGCACTTAATAAAGGATGCAGGGGATATTTTATTGAAAAAAACAATAATCAGGAAGAATCTGCTGAATATGTTATTTCTGTTGATAATACACTTGATGCTTATTTAAATATCGCTCATTACGCAAGAATGAAGATAAATCCAAAAGTAATTGGAGTTACAGGAAGTTCCGGCAAAACAACCACAAAGGAATTTTTATATTCTGTACTATCTACCGAATATCATACGCATAAATCACGATTGAACCATAATAACGAAATAGGATTATGCCAGACCCTTTTAAATATGCCGAAAAATACCGAATATGCAGTAATTGAAATGGGAATGAGAGGCCCCGGGGAAATAGAATTGCTCTCAAAGTACTCAGAACCTGATATAGCTATTATTACTAATATTGGAACTGCTCATATCGGCAGGCTGGGAAGTATTAAAAATATTGCCTGTGCAAAGTGCGAGATAATGAGCTATCTAAAAAAGTCAGGTACATTAATCGCATTTGACGATGATTTAATTAAAAAGTACTGCAACAGAATAAATAATAAAATATTTTACGGCAAGGAGTTTAAAATAACAGAACAACAGGAAAATTTAACCGGTTTTATTTATAAAGATGAATACTATAAAATCCCGGTGACAGGAGAATATAATGTTATAAACGCAATCGCTGCAATTGAAACCGGTAAACTCGCAGGTATAAGTTATGAAAATATAAAAAGTGGCCTGTTAAACTATGTCCCGGTCGGGGAAAGAGGCAAAACAGTTATACTGGATGAAGGCATAAAACTAATTATTGATTGTTATAATGCAAACCCGGATTCAGTTATGGCATCTATTGACTCTGTAGTAAAAACTTATAGAAGCTCGGATATTATCCTTGTATTGGGAAACATGGCAGAGTTAGGAGAATTTGAAGAAGAATTACACAGGAAAGTAGGCGAATTTATTTCCGGACTGCCTGTTAAAATGCTGCTTACAATCGGTGAAAAAGCAGAAATAACAGCAAAAGAGGTTAAAACTAAAGACACTAAAGTTAAATCATTTATGACTAACTCGCAGGCAGCTGATTATTTGCTTAATAACCTGAAAAATAATACGGTTATATTGTTCAAGGCTTCAAGATGTATGAAGCTTGAAGAGATTGCAGAAAAAATACAGGCAGAAATTTCGGGCGAATAACAGACTACCTGCCTGTAGAGCCAAAACCGCCTGCGGCTCTTGCTGTAGCACCTGCTTTTTCTATGACATCAATTTCAACTTTTTGCACCGGTGATATAATCATTTGTGCAATTCTTTCCCCGGGCTCAATCTCATACGTTTTATCAGACAGATTAACAAGAGGCACGCATACCTCTCCTCTGTAATCTTCATCAATTGTTCCTACACAGTTTATAAGCGTTATGCCATACTTTATAGAAAGGCCGGAACGAGGCCTAATCTGAGCTTCGTATCCTTCAGGCAATTCTATGATAATTCCTGTAGGGACAAGTATTCTTTCAAAAGGCCTGATTTTTATGGATTCGTCTATACCCGCAGTAAGATCCATTCCTGCTGCACCTTCTGTTGCATAGTAAGGCAGTTTTTTATTATTTTTCAGTCTTTCTATTTTTAAACTTATTTTTGCTTGCATGTTTTTTTACCTTTGCCTGATAATTAAATTATTATTTTACTTTAGACTAATCTTTTTATTAAAATAAAATATAATAAAAAAACTTAAATCCTAAAAGATTTATATTTTCGATTTTTTATTAAATATTAGGATATAATGATATAGTATAAACCTTGTATGACTGAAAAAAGAATTTTAATAACCACAAGTTAAATTTAAACAAACATAATAAATATAAAATTTTTTATTAATATTTGGGAGTAAATAAATTGGTTAAACTAACAATAGAGCAAATTATAAAATTATATGAATTTATAGGCGAAATACCACCGGAAGATGTTAGTTCCAATGATATTTCACGTGTCCTTGTGGAAATTGAGAAAAGATTTACTCCATTTTACTGGCAGGAACAAAAAGTTAATGATTTTAGTTTCCAGAACAACAGCAACATACTTGTTATTGATGATCTCGAAGTATCATTATTTCAGTTAACTAAACTTCTGTCAAAAGCAGGATTTAACTCGTTTATAGCAAGAACGTGTGAAGAAGCAAGAGATATCTACAAAAAACATTGCTTTGATTATGTATTTCTGGATTTATTTATGCCGGATCCCGAAGACGGAATTGGGCTGCTAAAAGAAATGAAAAGCCAGGAAAAAACAGCAACTAATAATACTAAAATAATTGTAATATCAGGATCTGATGATAAAACACTAATTAACGAGTGTTTTGTAAAGGGTGCAGATGATTTTATATGCAAAGCAGAAGAATGGCATAAAAAAATACTTGATAAACTTAGGAGCTTCGATGAAATAAAACGTGGTCCTACGCCCGAAATCAAAACTATAGTTGAAGATGAAGAAAACAAAATAGTTTCGATAAAAATAAAAAATATTTTTAAAACAGGTGTTATTGATGATCTTAAAAGAGAAGCTGTTAACCTGGCTCTTTCCGGTTACAGCAAAATCATACTGGATTTGAAAAACGTAAATATCACCAGTACAGAAGTATTAAATGTAATAGTATATATATTTAAATACTGCAATGCTCAAGGTGGCTCTTTAAAGCTCTGCAGCGTCAGTAATGCGGTAAGTGAGGCAATTTCCTACGTATTTCTGGATGGAATTATACCAATGTTCAAGGATAAAAAAGCAGCCCTGCAAGATTATTACATTACACAAACCTCTGAACAATTAACCGAAGCTAATTCAAAAGAAGTCAACAGCGAAGTTTAATTTATAGGGATTGTTTTGTTGGTGTAATTATCCTTTACTCTGAACAAGTACATTTTAATCTTTGACCAAAGCCCCATTTTTTCCCGAGGGATATGGTTTGGAGAGAATTCGGCAATCGAGCTGTCTCTGCTTCTGTAGGTTTGTGCAACTTTTTCCCTTAATTTATTTGGATTTTCTTTATATAGATTCGCAGCATAATCAAGTTCAGGGTCTTTAATATTGTCATTATGGGCTATCCAGAACTCTATTGATGCCTGGTAAGCATTTTGTTCTTCCATAACTGAAGATAAACCGTCTCTGTCTTTGGCATGAACAGCTTCATGTACAATATAAGATGCTGTAATCTGTGGTGCAGCCCAGATATAGTCGCTTGTAATAACAATTCGTTTGTTATGATTTTCGTACTGAGCTATGTTTTTGTGCCCGGATAGTGAGTCCGTTTCATCAAAAGATATATCCAGGTCCTTTAATGGTGTTGTTAAATCTTTATGAGCATGCTCGTCTACAAGTTTTAGTGCCTTTTTCAGGTTGTTTTGTGCAACTTGTTCTTTTATTGCTTTTGCTTTTTCCGGATTTTTCCTTTCAAGAATTAAATTTTCGACCTGTTTCAGCAATCTGTTTGCAAAATCATAATTAGGATCAACTTTTACTGCTCTTTTATACGCTGTTCTGGCAGTGTAATAGTCTCCTATTTTTTGATAACATTCCCCCATTAGAGTTATGGCTTCTACTTCGTTTGGTTTTATTTCAATAAGCTTTTGATATGCTTCAATAGCAAGGCTTAATTGCTTGTTTTCCTTGTATATCCTGCCCAGGTTATAGTAAGGGGAGGTATAGTCAGGTCTTGCATTAATTGCTTTTTTATAAAAATAAATTGCTTTGTCAGGTTCATTATTGCCGACATAATCATCAGCTGTATGTTTAAAAGTATAGGCTAATTGCTGATCCACCATATTAGCGGAAAACGACAGCCTATCATTTTGGTTGTACTGTAAAGGTTTGTCATTTTGCTGTTTTTTACCGGCATATCGTTTATTAATCTGTATTTTCCCTGATTGGGGAGCTAAATTTATCATTTTTTAAGAACCTTCCCGGGGCAAAAGGTATATTTAAACAGATTTTATTATTTTATTTTACAAAAATAAAACTCATAAATATTTTTTATCTAATTTGTAAAAACATATAATTTTGGGTTTTTGCCTTTCTCGTCGGATTTATAAATATTTATTAAGTAAAATATTATTTCTCGTATGGTCAGTGATTGGCAAATAATAAATTTTGAATATTCCCCCGCATTAGCCGGGCATGAATGAGACTATGCTCCCGCATTAGCCGGGCAAAGCCACCTCTTTTTTATACAGGTTTTTTAAAATTTATCCATTTTGTTTATTTCTGAATAAAATTTCTTATTTATCGTTTATATTTTTAGAACACTAACAGTTTTTTAGAAATAAAATTCCACAATTTCCAAAAGACTGCCAGATAAAGATTTTCTGGCAGTCTTCGTTATCTCATAATTAAATTCTATAGTTTTTGATATGTCTCATCTGTTAAATTAGCTACTTTGTCCCAGCTGAAATAGTCTTTGACTGTATTAATTGAATTCTGGCCCATATTTTCAATTTTTTCAGTGGTGGTATTTAAAATTTTTTCAATAGCATTTTCACAATTTTTTACATCATTTGTTTTAAAAGATATTCCGGAAGCAGGGTTTAACTTTAGTATTTCGGTGTGAGGCGGAATATCTGATAGCACTATCGGTAATGCATAAGACATGGCTTCAAGAACCGTTATGGGTAATCCTTCAAGTTTTGAAGCGGAAATATAAGCAAGGGCATTTGAATATAGTTCCTGTAGGTCTTTTTGATAAAGATAATCAGTAAAGATAATTCTTTTATCATCTTTTGCAAGTTCCTTAATGCTAGAAAAATAATCGTCAACACCGGCATTTCCTCCAATAATGACCAGTTTATTTTCTGTTGATACAGATTTAAACGCTTTTATAAGAATATCCGGCGCTTTTTCAGGTACCATTCTCCCAACGAAGATTATGTAGTTGCTTTTTTCCAGGTTAAATTTTTCGCAACAATCACCCGGGTCTATTTTTTGTTTTATGTCAACACCATTAACAATTTTTTCAGTATTTGTTTTATATTTTTTAAAATAATATTCAGACAATGCTTCGGAGACGCAGATTTTTTTATGAGGAAAAACAGCACTTGCAAGTTCACCAAGTTGTATAACTGTTTTTCCCATCATGTTCCACTTATCTCTTTGCCAGTCAATCCCGTGACAGGTAAAAACAATTTTCTTTTGGGGAGCCAGGATTCGGGGGATCCAGGTAAAAATAGACGGACCCTGTGCATGAAAATGCAGAATATCAGCATCGGAAAAACACGCAAGAATAGTTGAAATAAAAGAATGTATAAATGCTTCTAAACCTTTTATGTTTAAAACAGGTATTTTTTTTATCTTTACTGATTTATACTCTTTTAATTCATTGGGAAGATAGTATTTTCTGCCATAAACAGTAATTTCATAATCCATTTTTGATAAAAGTGAATACAGGTCTTCGCAGTGTTTTTCAATACCGCCATATGTCGCAGGTATACCACGTGTCCCGATTACAGCTATCTTTTTCTTTTTCATCGGTTTCATCTCTTACCCTTAAATTTATAATTATTATTGTAAAGTTAAAAAAAAATTATTATTGCTTTTTATTTTCAAATCTAAACATGAATTTTAAAAAATTGTAAAGAATTGGAAACGACGATTTTCAATAAACAGCCTCTATTATAAGCTTATCTAAGATAGAGGCTGTTTATTGAAAAAATTATAAATTATCGCCCAGATTGAGAAAAAATATCAGAAGTTTGAGAAAAATATCATAGTCCCGCAAGAAACAGGCAAATTTTTTTGAGAATAGAGTAAATTAAAATGGGCAAAATAGTATTTATAGTTTAAAATTTTTTCATAATAGTTATAAAATTATAGTTAGTTATAAAATTATAGTTCGTGAATAAAATAGAAAAATATAGGAGGATTGGATAATGAAAATACTGGGTAAAGTTATTGCGGTCATGGTTTTTGCCGGATTATTCAACGGAAATGTTATGGCTAAAGACTTTTCTGACCTGGCTGATGATCACTGGGCAAAACAAGAAATTCAGGAGTTAGCTAATGATGAAGTAGTTGTGGGCTATCCTGACGACACATTCAGGCCTGACCAGCCTGCAACCAGATCAGAATTTGTCACTATGGCAATCAAAGCTCTCTGGCAGGAGCATGCAGAGCCTGTAGAAATTCACTATTACAAAGATGTTCCGGAGGATCATTGGGCTTACGATATGATACAAAAAGCTGCTGATTTTGACCTTTTAAAAGGAAATGGTGAAATGTTCAGGCCTGAAGACAATATAAACAGGACAGAAGCTATTTCAATAGTCATATCTGCGGTTGATGCAGGAGATATGACACAGGAAGAGGCTGTAAACCTTCTGGAAAGATACGAAGATTACGATCAAATACCTGAAAAAGTCCTGATTCCTGTAGCTAAAGCTGACAAGTTTGGACTTATTGTCACTAAACCGGATGAGAAAGATCTTGTCCATGCGCAAAAAGATATTACCAGAGCGGAAATAGCGGTAATTTTAAAAAACATGAGGGAACAGGCATTACTGCATCCGTCTGAAAAGCTTGAAGAGGCCTTAAAACCAAAAATGGCTGATGGAAAGGTGATTCCCGGAGTTTATATGGATGAAAACGGAATTATAGCATATATTCCTGCCGGTACAATTATAGAGGGTTATCTGCAAGAGTCTATTTATAACCAAAAAGCAAAAGAAGGCGAGGTTTTCCTAATAAAAACCGCAGAAACATACATAACTTCTGAAGGGTACCTGTTATTACCTCAGGGAACCAATGTTATCGGTAAAATTGATAATATAAAAAAGGCAAAATATTTTATCAGGAATGGCAAACTGGATATGGAATCCGAGAGAGCCCGCATTAATGAAGTTGCTTCTGATTTTCCGGGGAACATTAACCATGAAATAAGGAAAGAAAACTGGTTTATGAGAATGCTCAGGTATATAATTAAGGGCAGGAAAGTAAACCTTGAAAAACAGGAAACAGTGTACGTAAAACTTACAGAGCCGGTTAAAGTTGATGTTACCAAAACAATTATCGTGAATTAAAAATTTAAACTGAAAGAGAGTACTCATCTTAAGAAGAAAATCGCAGTAAATTCCCTGTAAAAAACAGGGAATTTATTTTGAAATATTTATGAGCAAAAGTTTTATCATGATAAAATTTATTTATGATTATAAATATGTTCCGGGGCAGGAAATGGACGTTTCGATAATACTTGTCAGCTATAACACGAAAGATTTAACAAGGGACTGTATTAAGTCGATATATGAAAAAACAGAAGGCGTTTCCTATGACATTTGGGTTGTAGATAATGCTTCATCTGATGGATCAGTAGAAATGATCCGGGAAGAGTTTCCTGAGGTTAAGCTGATTGAAAGCGATAAGAATTTAGGATTTGGCAGGGCTAATAACCTTGCCATAAAAGAATCCAACGCAAAATATTGTTTTCTTTTAAACACTGATACTGTTTTACTAAACAACGCCGTAAAAATCCTGTTTGACTTTATGGAAAATCCTAAAAACTCAGGGGTAGGCGTATGTGGCGGGCAGTTATTTAATCCTGACATGACTTATCAGTGGTCAACAGGAGAGTTTAACAGCCTTGATAAATTATACAGAAAAAGTATTGGAATAAATTATCACCAGATAAAATACAGATTAAAGGATATCTTTAAAAGCAGGGTATTAAAAGAAAAAAGATATGTACATTCATCCTCTCAGGAAGTTGATTACATAATCGGCGCTGATATGATGCTCAGAAAATCTGCCCTTAATGAAGTCGGCGCTTTTGACGAGAGGTTTTTTATGTTCAGCGAGGAAGCCGAGCTTTGCTTCAGGCTGAAAAAACAGGGCTATAAGGTCAGGTTTGTGCCGGATTCTCATATATTACATTACGGAGGAGCTTCTGCATATAATAAAAATACTCCCCTATCAGTTGAAAAAATGCTCCTTAACGGGAATATATTATTTTTTAAACTGGCTTACGGCGAGGATGCGGCTAAAAAGGCCAAAATGTATTATATTATTTATTATCTAAGATATCTGGTATTAAGGTTCTTCACGCCTAAAGCTTTTGCCCGGCTAAAAACAGCCCTGGAATTGAAAGTTTAAAAAATCCTCAATATTTATAATTTCTTTAAATAAAAACAAGCCTGGTCGGCGGTTTTTGACCTGTTAAGTTCCGTAGCTTTTTGCTCAAACTCTTTCCGCTCATTTTTTGAGAAAAAAGAGGACTTTTTCTGCTTTATCAGAGGGATTCCTGCTTTATACTGCTCGCTTCCCGTAAACTGAAACGCAGTTGAATCATATACTACTTTTTCAATAGATAAACCGGCTTTTTCTGCCAGAATCTCAATACTTTTTTGCGAATGCAGGAAAAAATGCCTCGGGGCGTCTAACTGCACCCAGTCAGTGCCGTATTTTTCCCATGCATATCCTGCAATGGGAATCCTTAGCAGGCAGGTCCCGGTATCATTGAGCAGGTCGTGGATTTTTGCCATAATTTCTGTTTGCTCTTTCATATGCTCAAACGAATGGTGCAGCATAATAAAGTCAAATTTCCCGTCCAGTTCTAGAAGGTTTTTCTTGAAGACCGTAACCCCGTTTTTATAGTGAATATCTTTTTCTATAAAAAGATCAACACCGACAAGTTTTTCATATCCCATAAGTTTTAGGCAATAGAGCAGGAAACCATTCCCGCATCCGACATCCAGTATACTTTTTGTGCCTTCAGGAATAGAATTTAATATGTTTACGTTAAGCCTTTTAAATGCGTTTTTGTATAAAAATAATGGGAGTTTGATTTTGTCTTTTCTCACAAGGTCATACAGCTTAAATTGCCAGGCTATCCCATCGAGTTTTTTGCCGGGATGGAAATTATAGCTATAATAATTTTCAGGATAGTATTTAGACAGGTTTTCGGGAATGTCTTTTATTTGCAGGCATCCGCAGTTTGAACACTGAAAATATTCAAACTCATCCCCAAGACCAAAGAACATTTCCTTTGCGGTGTGAACGGTATTATTTTCTGCGTTTTGGCAAATTTTACATTTCATAAAAAGATATTAAAACAAAAGCCTGAATTTTTAAAATTAATATGTTTTACATAGGATATTCCATAGGGAAATCGGAATCATCAAAGTTGGTTTTTTGTTTATACTCATACTCCCAGAGTTTGGCTATGGCGAAGAATTTGTAAATGCCGACAAATATGGGGAACATAAAACCCTGCATTCCATCTTTATAACCTTTTTTAAGGAAATATCTTTTAATAAATTCGCCCACAGGACGTAGGAGCAAATACCATACAGAGAATTTAACACCTCTTTGCTTGAATTTCTCCAGCTCAAGTGTTGTATAAATATTCATTCTCGTGATATATGATTCTATTGACTGGTGGCTGAAATGGATTATAGCTTTTTCATGCTCAGCAGGGTTTATTGAATAGATTCCGCCGTGTATCGTAGGAGAACAATGCACTTCTGCAGGCCAGCTAAAATAACCTTTTTTAAACAGTCTGATTAACGTGTTCGGATACCATGCTCTTAAAAACCTTCCTATATTTATATTTTTCCTTGGAATATACATTCCTTTATAATGCGCCTGTAGTTCTTCATTATTTGACCATTCCATTAAAAAGTCCATCAGGGGTTTTGGAGCGATTTCATCAGAATCCAGCACAAATATCCAGTCATTTGCCGCCTGGTTCATTGCCCAGTTCCTTGCAGGGTCGGCATAGCCTATGTTTTCGTGATAAATTATTTTACAGCCGTACTTTTCAGCTATTTCTATTGTCCTGTCATTACTGTACATATCGCAGATTAAAATTTCATCTGCCATTTTTACTGACTCCAGACACTTTTCCAGGTATTTTTCTGAATTATATGTGTGTATTACTACTGATAATCCCATTTGCTCCTCTTCTTCCCATTACTTCACCATATAAGTCTATATAATTATCAACCATTCTGTCCAGTGTAAATTTTCGCAGAACTTTTTCACGCCCCCTGATTCCCGCCATTTTTCGCAGGTTATCATTATCTAAAAACGTTTTTATGCCGTTTATAAAATCATCGATATCCCTGTTTTCAGCTAAATATCCGGTGTGCATATGGTCGATAAGCTCAGGAATGGCGGTATTTCTGAAAGCAACCACAGGAGTTTCACACGCCATGGCTTCCGCGATTACCAACCCAAAAACTTCTGCCTGGCTTGGATAAATAAATAAATCCGCTGCGGAATAATACAGCGCAAGCGTTTGGTCATCGTTAATATAGGGAACATCAACCCAATTGCCTTTATTTTGCGGTTTTTCCGTTCCAAGGTTTATGAATAGATAATTATCATTATTTTTAAGCCTATTATATGCCTCTATAATATATTTCCCGCCTTTTTGCGGGTTCTTTATGCTTCCGCTTGCGTTGAAAAGGAGGATTTTCTTATCAAGCGGCAGGTCAAGCCTTTTCCTTGCATAAGCCTTTGCCGTAGGGGTAAAAAAGTTTTCATCAATGCCGTTATAGATTACCCTTATGTCTTTGTTCCTTAAAATGCTATTTTTCGCCCTGTCAGCAAGCCAATGAGATGGACATACAACGGTAAAATCCGAAAAATCATAAATTTTCTTTTTGGTTTGCAATAAAAAATCTGTCGTATCTTTTTTGATTTTTGGATAAAAGTCTAAATCCGGGCAGTTTCCGCATCCTGTGAGCCACTTATTGCAGTCAAAAGAATATGCACAGTGTCCTGTAAAAGCCTGCTCATCGTGTAAAGTCCAGATTGTTGGCTTTAAAGAGGTCAGCAAGGGCAAAATAAACGGAGAAAAATATGCCCCGTGTAAGTTATGTAAATGTATTAAATCAGCTTTTTTAAAGTCTTCCATTTGCGGAATATTAAAGCTTTCCAGATTGTAAAAATCAAGTATACCTGCATTTTTTTGGTATCTATGTAGCAGTTTATGTAATTTTAAATTTTTTGTTTTTATTTCTGTTATGTTATCAGCTGGTTCGCCAAAATTTGTTCCTGTAAGGATTGCAGAGTTATAACCTTTTTGATTCAGGTTCTGGCATAAAAATTCATAGGCAACTTTGGCAGCCCCGCCTTTGCCTACAGCTGTATTAATATGTAAAATATTTTCCAGATTATTTTTATGGAGTTTTGCTTTTAGGTATTTTTTCAGATGTAGCAACACATATCCTTCATAGATTTTCTGGGCAATTTTTCTTGTCTTAAAATTGCGTTCAATAAAGTTTTGATGAATATTTTCCTGCGGATTAGGGATCATTTTTATTTCACTTATCTTTTCTGTTACTGGTTTTGTTTTTGGGTTAGTTTCCTCAAGGACCTTGATAATTCACGGTTTATTATAAAGGAAATAGTTTTTTTATGGATATCGTACCGTTCTTTAAGTATGGCATCAACCGCCTGTTTTTCAGGAATTATAAACTCAGGATGTATTATTTCTTCTATTTCATAAGCTTTTCTGTTGGCGCATTTTGCGTTTTCGCTGGTATGTGCTGCTTCTGCGTGCCCAAAACCTATATTTGATACCATATTTTTATTAGGGACTATGCTCAGTCCGTTGTTTACAAACAATGCATATGTCCATTGATAGTCCCACGTATTAATTTCACCGTTTTTTACTCTTGTAAAAATCTTATTCCAGTACTTTTGGGCTTCTTTTTGCTCAAAAATATTTTCAATAATATTGTTTTCAATAAAATGATCAAAATTCTGGAACTCTACATCGTATAAATTCCAGGCTCTTCGCCAGCTTGCCCAGCC
>Ga0081527_100218_pt1 | contig 44617 bp, 43 predicted proteins | sample HotLakmasection5_FD_70992 | JGI IMG/M metagenome (GOLD analysis project Ga0081527, IMG submission 70992) | Hypersaline microbial mat communities from Hot Lake, Washington, USA - Section #5 (SPADES assembly) (version 2) | ecosystem: Environmental > Aquatic > Non-marine Saline and Alkaline >... | reverse complement strand
GTCGGTGTCGATCCAGCCCGAGTCGATCCTCGGTCGCATCGGGCTCAGCCGCAGCGACGAGCAGCTGGAGTCGGAGGCCTTCAACCGGAGGTTCCGGGTCGAGGGGCGGGACCGCACCCTGGTCATCACGCTCCTCGACGCGGGCCTCCAGGAGCTGCTGTCGACGGAGTACGGTGGCCGCGGCATCGAGTTCAGCGACGACCTGCTGGTCCTCTCCGGCGAGCCGACGCACCGCGACCGCAGCCTGGCGGGCATCGCCCAGACCTACCCGGCGATCCTGCAGGACCTCGACCGGCTGATGGAGCGCATCCCTCCGCCGTTCTGGCGGGCGCTCGGGTTCGACCGGTCCGATCCCGCCGCCCCCCCGAAGGACGCGCCACCACAGGACACGCCACCACCGGGCACACCACCGCCGCCGACGAACGTGCCACCGCCGACGTCCGCTCCAGCGACGGCGCACCCGTGGACGACCCCAGCGCCAGCAACGCCGCTGCCACCGCACCCCGAGGACCGCTGACGTGGAAGCCGCGCTCGTGATCGTCCTGCTCGCCCTGGTCGTGGCAGCCGTGCTGCTGGTGCTGTCCTACAACCGCTTCGTGGCCCAGCTCGCCTCGATCGACGCGACCTGGGCGAACATCGAGGTCGAGCTCCAGCGCCGGCACGACCTGGTGCCCAACCTGGTGGCGTCCGTGCAGGGCTTCGCCGCCCATGAGCGACAGGTCCTCGAGCAGGTCACCGCGGCCCGTGCCCGGGCGATCGCCGCCGTGCCCAATACCGTGCCGATCGAGCAGCAGGCGCGGGCCGAGGACGAGCTGACCCGGGGTCTGACGAGCCTGCTGGCCGTCACGGAGTCGTACCCCGACCTCAAGAGCGACGCGGTGTTCCTCGACCTCCAACGGCAACTGGTGGAGACCGAGGACCGCATCTCGGCCGCCCGCCGCCTCTACAACCTCGAGGTCGCCTCCTACGAACGCCGTCGCCGCTCGGTGCCGTCGAACGTGGTCGCCTGGACCGCCGGCTTCGAGCCACGGCGCATGTTCGAGATCCGGGACCCGGCCGCGGAGCACACCCCACACGTCCCCCGCTGAGCCACGCGCCCGAGCGACGTCGCGTCCTCACGGCCCGGACGCGGCCCCCGCGGTCGGATCGGGGCATGTCGGTCGTCACGTCCGTGGCGGTGCTCCCGGCCGGGGTGCGACGACACCCGGGCAGGTCAAGCGGTGCTGGACCCCGGGTCACGGGCCTGACGGATCACGTCCAGCACCTCCTCGACGCAGCGGTCGAGGTCGTCGTTGACCACCTGGACGTCGAAACGGTCCGCAGAGGCCACTTCGGTCCGCGCCCGCTCGAGTCGCTGTCGCACCGTCGCGTCGGACTCGGTGCCGCGTGCTCGCAGCCGCCGCTCGAGCTCCTCGAAGCTCGGGGGCAGCAGGACCACGAGGAGCGCACCGGGATCCTGCTGCTTGACCTGGAGAGCGCCCTCGAGCTCGATGTCGAGGACGACGACCTGTCCGGCCCCGATCGCCTCGGCGACCGGCTGCCGGGGGGTGCCGTAGCGATGCCCGGCGTACTCCGCCCACTCCAGCAGCTGGCCGGTGTCGATGAGGTCCTGGAAGCGCCGCTCGTCGACGAAGTGGTAGTCGACGCCGTTCTCCTCGCCGGCACGCGGGCTGCGCGTGGTCACGGAGGTCGACAGCACGGCGTCCTCCAGCGCGGCCCTGACCCGGGCATGGACGGTGCCCTTGCCGACACCGGAGGGACCGGCGATGACCACGAGCAGGCCGCGGTCCCTCGTCACGAGCGCCGCTCGAAGGCGGCCACCAGCGCCGCCCGTTGTCGCGTCCCCAGCCCGCGCACGCGTCGCGACGGCGCGATCTCGAGGCGGCCCATCAGCCGTTCAGCCTTGACGGGACCGTAGGCCGGCATCGCCTCCAGCACGTCGCTGACGCGCATCTTGGCCAGCGGTGGGGAGCCCTCGGCGTCGGAGAGGAAGTCCGGCAGGGAGAGCTGGCCCGACTTCAGGCGCTGCTTGGCGTCGGCCCGCACCCGACGCGCTTCGGCGGCCTTGTCGAGCGCGGCCTGGCGCTGAGCAGGATCCAGCTCGGGCAGCGACATGGTCTCTCCAAGCACGCGGGGTCAGCTCTCGACGGCCGACGGCGGCGCCCCCGTACGCGTCGGCATCGCGACGCACCAGCCTGCTGACGCGTCGGCATCCGAGCCTAGTGCGCGGCCACGGGCGCCACGGCTAGCGTCCTGAGCCGACCGACCCTCCCCTCGTCGATGGAGCCGGGATGCCGTCTGCCGCACCACTGGTCCTGGGCGTCGACCTGGACGGGGTGTGCGCGGACTACGAGGGAGCGTTCCGCAGCGCCGTCGCTCGCCAGACGGGCCGCCCGCTCGACTCGATGCCGCCGCAGACGATCATGGATGCGTACTCCCAGTGGGGACTGAGCTTCGAGGCGTTCGAGGAGGCACACCGGCGCGCGGTGCTCGAGGACCGCATCTTCCGGCACATGTGTCCCCTGCCCGGGGTCTCGGATGCGCTCTGGCAACTGTCCGACGCGGGCGTCTGGATCAGGATCATCACCCACCGGCTCATCTTCAACTGGGCGCACGAGACCTCGGCCGCCGACACGGCGGCCTGGCTGGACGCCCACCAGATCCCCTACCGGGACCTGTGCTTCATCGGTGACAAGCCGAACGTCGGCGCCGACCTGTACGTGGACGACTCGCCCGTGAACATCGTGTCGCTGCGGGCTGCCGGCCGTTCGGCCATCGTGTTCGACCAGCCCTACAACCGCCATCTTCCCGCACCGCGAGCGCACAGCTGGGAGGCGGTCGTCGAGCTCGTCATCGCTGAACTCGAGGCGCGCGACCGGCAGCTGTCGCTGCCGTGGTCCGAGCCGGGCAGCCACGACGCCCCGTCGCAGGCAACGGGCGAGGGTGCCGACGATGTGGGCACGGGAGGGCAGCGATGAACGGCGAGGAGGCGGCCCCGGCGGCGGCCACCGGACGGGATGCCGCGGTGGCGGCGGCCACCGGACGGGATGCGGCACGGGCGGCGGGCACCGGACGGGATGCGGGAACGGCGGCGGCCACCGAGCGGTTCGTGCGCTTCATGGTCGAGTGCGACGTCCTGCGCTTCGGCGACTTCGTCGCGAAGTCGGGCCGGCGGATGCCGTACTTCATCGACGCAGGACGCTACCGGACCGGTGCCCAGCTGGCGGCCCTGGGCTCCTTCTATGCCGGAGCGATCGAAGCGACGTTCGGTGCCGACGTCGACGTGCTGTTCGGTCCCGCCTACAAGGGCATCCCCCTGGCCGTGGCCACCGGCATCGCCCTGGCCCACGAACACGACCGCGAGGTCGGCGTGTGCTTCGACCGCAAGGAGGCCAAGGACCACGGGGAGGGCGGGCTGCTCGTCGGACACCAGCCGCAGGACGGCGACCGGGTCGTGATCGTCGAGGACGTGACCACCGCCGGCACCTCGGTGCGCGAGACCGTGCCACTGCTGCGCGGCCGAGCGGACGTGGAGGTGGTGGGGCTCGTCGTCGGGGTCGACCGTCGCGAGCGTGGCAGGACCGCAGCCTCCGCCCTCGACGAGCTCGCCGGGGAGTTCGGGCTGCGCACGGTGTCGCTGGCCACGATCGACGACATCGTGCAGCTGCTCGCCGAGGCGGTGATCGACGGCAGGCCGGTCCTGAGCGCGGCGGACCTGGAGCGCATCGCCGCCTACCGTCAGGAGCACGGCGCCGATTGAGGTCATGTTCCGGAGCGACCGGCTCCCGGCTGCTCCGGGTCGGCCGGGTGGGCTGCGGCGGACGGGCAACGCCGCCCGGCAGTCACCCGTCCCCGAGCGGTCATGGCCCGGACGACACGTGGCCGCAGACGGACGGCACGGCACAGCGACACGATGCCATGACAGGCGTCGTGTCGCTGTGCGTTCAGAACGGCAGGCCCCTGGCGCTGGACCGATCCGGTGACGGTGGGTCGTGGGAGGTCGGGCGCGCTGCGGCGGACCCGGGTGTGCGCGGTCGCGGCGCCGGTGGCGGGACCCCACGAGCCAGCGGCGGATCGGAACCGGCCCGATGTCGACCTCGCCGGACGCTGACGACCCCGTCACTGGTCATGGTCAGTCGCCAGCGTCCCTCGGTGACCGCGGTGTGGTGCCGACGACACAGGGCGACGAGGTTCTCGACGGTGGTCGGCCCCTCGTCCTCCCGAGCTCGGACGTGATGGAGATCGGTCCACTGGATCGGCGCACTGCACCCCGGGAACCGACAGCCCTGATCGCGGGCGTGCACGGCAGCCCGCACACCTCGCGGGATCACGGGCGTCGGGGTCGAGACCCCGAGCACCTTGCCGCCATCGGTGAGCAGGAAGCGCAGGTCTGCATCGCTGGCGAGCCGACGGACCGCCTCCGGGGTCAGCCGCGGTGGCGACCCGACGGTGGACCAGAGAAGGCGCGCATCGCGGGCGACCTCGTCGTGACCGGTCAACGTCGCGATGTCGGCGACGACCTCGATGCGGGGCCGCGGTCGTCGTCCAGCCTCGCCACCAGCCAGGAAGCACTCGGCGAGCCTGAGCAGCCCATCGGCGCGTTGGCGGGCACGGCTCGGAGCCGGTACGTCATCGTCGTCGCCCCCGCTTCCTGACCCCCGGTGCTCCCCGGTGGACGAGCCACTCTCACCCAGTGCGTCCGCGGTGACGTCGCGGGGGCCAGCCGAAGGTGGCGGCATGGCCGCCTCCAGGCCGGCGAGGACCGTCGCGCCGGCCTCCGGGTCGAGCTCGAAGTATCCGGTGAGCGCACCGTCGAGCGCCGGCTGGACGTGGAGGAAACGGCGTTCGATGCGGCGAACGCTCCGCTCCCGCGTGAGGTCGGGACGGCACCGCTCGATCATCCCACGAGCCTCGTCGACCACCCGGTCGGGATCGGTACGCCGCAATCGGTCGCGGTCGCCGAACGTCGCATCGAGCCGTGCACGACCGTCATCGTCCAGAACACGCGCCTCGGCGCAGATCGCCCGGACCTGCGCCCAACCGACGGCGCCGTCGGCGAACGCCGCGCGCAGGCTCGGCAACCGGCGCAGCGCGGTACCGACCGAGAGCAGGGTGCGACGGTCACCGAACGTCAGCCGGGTCTGGAAGGCCAGCAACGCCTCGAGCGGCAGACCCGCGCGTCGCGGTGCGAGCTCCTGCGACTCGATGCGGTCGGAGAGCCCCACCGCCGCCGCATGACCGGCATCGAGCGCCGGTAGCAGCTCGATCAGCGCCCCGAGTTCACCGCGGCTCGCCCCGGCGTCGAATGCGAGCCGCCGCACCTCCCGAAGCGCTGCGGCAGCGGTGCGGACGGCCGCGCGAAGGTCGTGCTCGGCGGCCACTCCTGACGCGGCCACTGCTGACCCGCGGACCGCTGGCGCGGTCGCGGCCGGTGCGTCCTCGCCGCATTCCGTGCCGCCGACGACGTCCTCCGCGACATCGTCCCACTGCCCGGGGGCCACGTCCTCGGCGACGCGCAACCGTGGCCGGGACGCGTCGGCGTCGTAGGAGCCCGCACCCTCCCCCGCCAGCACCCGAAGGAGCTGGGGACGGCGCGAGCTCCAGCCGCACCGGTCGTCGGAACCACGCATCGCCCGATCCGCTGCGGCGGCCGTTGCGCCAGCGAGGGACGCTCCCGGGTCGTCCCGGAAGGTGGCGGCGGCGGAGTCGGTGATCATGTGTTCGAACATACGTTCGATAGAGCGCCATGTCAAGGAGGAGCAGCCGCCTGTGGACAGCACTGCGAGCTTCCCGGTGTCTCCTCCCGGTCTCCCCTCCGGTGTTTCCCCCCGGTGTCTCCTCCCGGTCTCCCCCCGGTGTCTCCTCCCGGTGTCCACCCCCGGTGTCTCCCCCCGGTGCCGACCGCTGGTCCACCCCACCGCGGCCGTCCGCAACGGCGACCACCGCCGACGCCGCGTGCTGGCGGCCACGGCCGCGTGGGAGACCGCCGACGGCGCGGCGCACGCGCCACGAGGATCCGAAACCGCGACCGTCTCGGTCGAGAGCTCCGACGGCCGGATCCGTCGGCCCGTCAGACGTGTCTCACGCCACAGGGTCCCACGCCATGGAGCGCGGCGTGACGCTCAGCGGCTGGCGGCGAGTTCCGACCCCTGTCGTCGGCGCCGCCAGGACGGCTCGTCCCGCTCCTCACCGAAGGTGCGCACGCCCACCTCGGTGTCCACGGCCTCGGGGCCGAACGCGGCCTTGAGCTCGCCGAACAGGCCGGGGCGTCGCTCCACCCGCAGCGCGTCACCGAGCTGGTACACGCGGCGTCCGCCGTCGGCGGCGACGATCTGCAGGTGCACGGGCACGACGCCGGCATGGTTGGCGAGCACGTCCCTGAGCCGCTGGATGGCGGCAGCCGTGCACTGCTCGGCGGCGAAGGAGACCACCACCGGTGCGCCGAGCGCCTCCGAGAGATCGGGGACCGCGACCTTGTTGGCCGTGAGCTTGACCGCCTCGTCGCGGACCTCGAGCCGACCGGTCACGACGAGGACCGCATCCTCGTCGAGCACCTCGTGCGCCGCGCGGTAGGTGTTGGGCCAGAACACGACCTCGACCTGTCCGGTCAGGTCCTCGACGGTGGCGACCAGGTACGTGTCCCCCTTGCGCGTGAACTTCTTCGTCAGCCCCGTGAGCACCCCGCCGACCACCACCGACGCGCCGTCCTCACGCTCACGCAGGCTCGCGCAGGTCGCGTCGATGTGCTGCTCGATCACCTTCTCGGTGCCGAACAACGGGTGATCGGAGACGTACAGCCCCAGCATCTCGCGCTCGAAGCGCAGCAGCTGCGCCTTGTCGTACTCGAGGTCCGGGATGTCGGGCGCCACGTCGAGGCCGATGTCATCCACCGTCTCCGGCCCGGCCCCGAGGCCGTCGAAGAGGGAGAACTGACCGGCCGCCTCGGCCTTCTTGCGGGTCAGCGCGGCATCGACGATGGTCTCGTAGACCGCCAGCAGCCCCTTGCGGGTGTGCCCCATGCCTGCGAACGCCCCGGCCAGGATGAGGCTCTCCAGGGTCTTCTTGTTCAGCACGCTGCCGTCGACCTTGGCGCAGAAGTCGACGAAGTCCTCGAACCGACCCTTCGCTGTGCGGGCCTCGACGATGGAGCCGACGATCGCCTCCCCCACCCCGCGTACGGCCGACAGCCCGAAGAGGATCTCCTCGCCCCGAGGGGTGAAGTCGCTGCCCGACTCGTTCACGTCGGGGGGCAGGACCGGGATGCCCATCCGCCGGCACTCGTTGAGGTACAGCGGCTTGTTGTCCTTGTGGTTCTTCACGCTGGTCAGCAGGGCCGCCATGTACTCGACCGGGTAGTGGGTCTTCAGCCATGCGGTCTGGTAGCTGACGACGCCGTAGGCGACCGTGTGCGCCTTGTTGAAGCCGTACTCGGCGAACTTCTCGATCAGGCCCCACAGGCTCACCATGAAGGATCGGTCGTAGCCGTTGGCCACGCCTCCGGAGATGAGCTGGTCCTTCTGCGCCTCCATGAGGTCGCGCTTCTTCTTGCCGACCGCCTTGCGCAGCGCGTCGGCCTCCGCCATCGAGAACCCCGACAGGTCGGTGGCGATGCGCATCACCTGTTCCTGGTAGACGATGACCCCGTGGGTCTCGCCCAGGATCGGCTCCAGGTCGGGATGGTCGAAGCTGACCTGCTCGAGGCCGTTCTTGCGGTCCGCGAACGCGATGTGCATGTCCATCCCGAGCGGGCCGGGTCGGTACAACGCGAGCAGCGCCGAGATGTCCTCGAAGCGGGTCGGCTTGAGCTTGCGGACCAGCGCCTGCATGCCGGTCGAGTCGAGCTGGAAGACCCCGAGGGTGTAGCCGGTGCCGAGCATGGCGAAGGTGGCGGGGTCGTCCATCTCCCCGAGCAGCTCGGGGTCGTCGAGGTCGATGGTCACCCCGCGGTTGGCGGCGACGTGCCGCTCGGCGTCCGAGATGACGGTGAGGTTGCGCAGCCCCAGGAAGTCCATCTTCAGCAGACCGATGTCCTCGGCTGCGCCCATCTCGTACTGGGTGACGATCTCGCCGTTGTCGGTCCGGAGCAGCGGCACCGTCTCCTGCAGCGGCTTGGCGCCGATCACGACCGCCGCGGCGTGGATGCCGTGCTGGCGCTTCAGGCCCTCGAGCTTCTCGGCCGTCTCCAGCACCTCGCGGTAGGTCGGATCCTCGCGCGCCGCACGCAGCTCGGAGGACTTCTCGTAGGCCTCCGAGAGCGGCGACTCCTTGCCCTGCACCGGCGGCGGCATCATCTTGGCGAGGTCGTCACCGACCTTGAACGGATGGTCGAGCACGCGGGCGGCGTCACGGATCGCGGACTTGGCCTTGATGGTGCCGAAGGTGACGATCTGGGCGACGTGATCCTCGCCGTAGCGGCTCGCGGCGTAGCGGATCATCTCGCCCCGGCGCCGATCGTCGAAGTCGATGTCGATGTCCGGCATCTGCAGGCGCGCCGGGTTGAGGAACCGCTCGAAGATCAGGCCGTGCTTGATCGGGTCGACGCGGGTGATGTCGGTGCAGTAGGCGACCACCGACCCGCCGGCGGAGCCGCGCCCCGGCCCGACCCTGATGCCCTCCGACCGCGCGTACTCGCACAGGTCGGCGACGATGAGGAAGTAGGCCGGGAAGCCCATCTGCTCGATCACGCCCAGCTCGTACTCGACCCGCTCGGCCACCGCGTCGGGGACGGGGTCGCCGTAGCGGGCCCTGGCACCCGCCCACACCTTCTGGCGCAGGAACTCGGCCTCGCTCATGCCGTCGGGGCAGGGGAAGGCGGGGAGCAGGTCCAGACCGAACTCGATCGTCGCGTCGCACCGCTCGGCGATCTCGAGCGTGGTGTCGAGGGCCTCCTGGGAGTCGTGGAACTGCTCGCGCATCTCGCGCGCCGACTTCACGTAGTACTGGTCGCCCTGGAACTTGAAGCGGTCGGGGTCGGAGATCTTGGAGCCGGTCTGGATGCAGAGCAGGGCGTCGTGGGCCTGGACGTCCTCGGCGTGGGTGTAGTGCGAGTCGTTCGAGATGACGGTCCGGAGATCGAGCTGCCTGGCGAGCTTCTCCAGCTGCGGCCAGATCCGACGCTGCTCGGCGATCCCGTGGTCCTGCAGTTCGACGAAGTACCGCTCGGCGGTGTAGATGTCCTTGAAGTCGCTCATCGTCTGCCGCGCGGCGGCCTCGTCGCCCTTGAGCAGGTGCTGGTTGACCTCGGAACCGAGGCAGCCGGAGAGCACGATCATGCCCTCGGCGTGGTCGGACAGCACCTCGAGGTCGACCCGCGGCTTGTACCAGCTGCCCTCGAGGTAGGCCCGCGTCGAGACCGAGACGAGGTTGCGGTAGCCGACGTCGTCCTGCGCCAACGCGGTCAGGTGGTAGTAGCGCGTGCGGTTGTCGGCCCCACCGAGCCGCTGCTCGTGGCGGGAACCGACGGCCTGGTACAGCTCGGAGCCCAGGATCGGCTTGACGCCCTCGCGCTGCGCGGCCCGGAAGAAGTCGACCAGGCCGAACAGCACGCCGTGATCGGTGATCGCGACCGCGGGCTGTCCGTCGTCGCGGACGTGCCGCAGCAGCTCGTCGACGCGCGAGGCCCCGTCGAGCATCGAGTACTCGGTGTGCACGTGGAGGTGGGCGAAGCTCTTGCTCACGCGATCCCCTGTCGTCGACGACCGTCCGGCGCGCACACCGCGCGGGCGCCGGAGCTGTCCGCAGGGCCCGGGGGCCGGAGCGGACCGACGCGAACCCTGTGACCCTCCACGGAACCGGACGAGCCGGGCCGAGGAGGGCCGCCATGGGCGTGTGACGGGGAAGAACCACACGCCTGTGGTTCACGACACCGGACGATAGCAGGCCGGTCCGGGGACGGTGGACAGGGCGGCGGTGCTGCGGGATGGCGTGGATGGGTACGCCACCCCGTCGATGCGGACAGGTGTCCGGACGCCGCCATCGCGGGCCTGTCGTCGTGGCACGGCGCCCGCCACGATCGCCTCATCAGCGACCCTGGAGTGACATGAAGACCATCACGCGATCGATCGACGTCGAGGTCCCGGTGCGGACCGCCTACGACCAGTGGACCCAGTTCGAGGAGTTCCCGGCCTTCATGAAGGACGTGGAGCGCATCGAGCAGCTGGACCAGACCACCCTGCGCTGGCACGTGAAGATCGCCGGCATCAAGCGGAGCTTCGAGACCACGATCACCGAGCAGACGCCGGACCAGCGCATCGCCTGGACCACACAACCCGGTAGCGACACCTTCCACGCGGGCGTGGTGACCTTCCACCGGCTCGACGACGGGCTGTCCCGTGTGACGCTGCAGATGGACGTGGAGCCCGACGGTGTGGTCGAGAAGGTCGGCAGCGCGCTCGGGATCACGGAGGCGAACATCCAGCGCGACCTCGACGGTTTCAAGGAGTTCATCGAGTCACGCGGGCAGGAGACCGGTGCCTGGCGCGGTGAGGTGAGCCAGGACCCCGGGGCCTGATCCCGCCGCACCTGACAACCGTCACCGCACCATTCGGCCGTCGCCGCACCGGACGGCCGTCGCCGCACCGGACGGCCGTCACGGGGCGGGCGTCGGATCGTCCCACCCCTCGTTCAGCTCCGACGGGGTGGGGGTCGGCAGCCCGCTGCGCTCGAGCGCTGCCTGCAGCTCGGCGGGCAGCGGCTCGTACAGCTCCAGCCGCGCACCCGTGACGGGATGGTCCAGCGCGATGGCGGCCGCGTGGAGGAACGGGCGTTCGAGCTCGACCGCACGGGACAGCTCGGCGGTGCTGCCGTAGGTCGGATCACCGAGGATCGGGGTCCCGAGCCCGGCGAGGTGCACCCGCAGCTGATGCGTCCTGCCGGTGCCGAGCTGGCAGGCCAGGCTCGTGACCTGTCCGCGTCCTGCCATCATCCCGGCGACGGTGGCGGTGGCCAGGACCCGGTAGCGGGTGACGGCGGGGCGGGCCCCCGGCCCGGCGCCCGCGAGGGCGCCCAGCAGCCCGGGGAGCCGGTCGAAGCGGCAGTCCAGCAGCGCGGCGCCCGGATCCCCCTCGGCGAGCTCCGCCAGACGCACCGTCAGCAGGGCGCTGCGGATGCGCTCCAGGCGAGGCTCCCATTCGGCCCGCGCCGCGTCGTCAACCCAGACGATCCGGTCGTCCGCCCCGCAGGCGCGCTCCACGGACTGGTACAGCGGGACGGCCATGCCGGTCAGCCCGCGGAGGCCAGCCGCCGCCGCACCGAGGCCAGGCTCTCGTCGACGCCGCACTCCCACTGCCGGGTCAGTTCCGCCTCGATTGCGGAACGCTCGGACGACAGCGACAGGGGCTCCTCCCCGGCCGCGGCCATCGCCGCCTCCAGGTCCTCGTACAGCCCGAACCAGACGGCACAGTGCTCGCTGCGGAACCGCCAGTCGCCGCCGAGCGCCGTGCCCGGGCAGTTCCCCTTGCACATCAGGAAGAACCGGCAGTCCCGGCAGCCGCCCTCGTCCTGGGAGGTCCGGTACAGGGCCAGCTGACGCTCGAACCCGGGCACGTCGGCGCTGACATAGCCGATGCCCGCGCTCTTCGTCCGCCCGCAGTTGCTGCGCTGGCCGTCGCCCTCGATGCCCCGGACCGCCCGGGTGCTCAGCGGGTCGCAGGCCTGCCACACGCACGAAACCAGGTCGTCCTCGCCGGCCAGCATCTTTCGCATGTCGTCGAACAGGTCGAAGCGCACGTGCCGCAGCGACGGCTCCAGCGCGAGGAAGGCGCGCAGCGCGGCCTTGTTCTCCTCCGGGGTCAGGGTCAGGTCCCGCTCCACCTCCGGGTCGTCGCTCTGCAGCAGGTGCAGCCGGACCTTGCGGATGCCCAGGGAGTCCAGGTAGCGGGTCCACGCGAGCAGGACCGGCAACCGGTCCGCCGCGGCGTTGTGCCGGTGCAGCGTGACGATGATGCTGGGCCTGTGTCCCTCGCGGCACAGGCGGACGATCACGGCTTCGGTGCGGTGCGTGGCGCGGCGGGTCGCCGCCGGGGACCCCGCCCAGCGGGCATCGTTGAGCGGCCCAGGACCGTCGATCGAGATGCCGACGCGCACATTGTACCGCTTGAACATCTCGATGTGCGAGCGATCGATCAGCGTGCCGTTGCTCTGCACGGCGCATTCGCCGTAGCGCTCATGGCCGTACGCGAACAGGCGCTCCAGGTCGTCGTCGCGGACCATCAGCGCCTCGCCGCCGAACACGGCGAACGGCTCGTCGAAGCGGGCGAGCGACTCCATGATCCGGTCCATCGAGTACTGCTTGGGCAGGACTCCCTGCCTGCGCATGGTGTCCTGATAGCAGTACCGGCACTGGATGTTGCACCGGTCGCCCAGGGGCCGGACCTCGATCGTCATGGGCTCGCCATCCTGTCCAGCGTGCCGGACTCGCCGCGGTCGTGCGAGGGCGCCTCCCGGACGGATCCGGGAGATGTCCGCGCGAGCGATCCGTTGTCGGACCAGTACACGACCTCGGGCCAGTCGAGCAGTTGCGACTCGCACAGATGCACCTGAGAGTACATCCCGACGTTCGCGAACAGCAGCCGGTCCCCTTCCGAGTAGACCGGGCAGGGCGAGAAGCTGCCGATGCGTCTCTTCGAGCAGCTTGCGTCCACCAGGCTGCCGCGCGGCGTCACGACCCGCGGTTCGGACAGGCCGAAGAAGCCGGGCGGCGTCTTGCGCAGGCCGAGCGTGGGCCCGAGGTCGATGTGCATGGCAAAGCCGCTGTGGGCGCTGCTGCTCGTGTAGACGATCCGCGACAGCGCGTGGACGGCGTTGTTCACCAGGGCGCCGCCGGGCTCCATCATCAGCTTCACGCCCCGCCGATGCGCGAACTCGTAGAGCAGGTGCCTGAAGCCCGTGAAGGCGCCGGACGCCGCCTCGGCGTCGAGCTCGGCCGACAGCTCCGGATACAGCAGGGCGCCGCCGATGTTCACCGTGTCGATGTGCGGCAGCCAGCGCTCCATGACCTCCGCGGCCAGGTCCAGCCCCAGGCGGTGCACACCGTAGTAGCACAGCCCCCGAATGCGCCGGACGATCGGCCCGGCAGTGGCGATCCGCGTCTCGATGTACCGCTTCGTCGCGCCGTAGTCGACGTGGCGCGCGTCGTGTTCGCAAAGGTTGAGGCGCAGGAAGATGTTCCGGGTCCCGCTCAGGTCCGTGACTTGCCGGAGCGCCTCCAGAGACTCCACAACGAAGTAGTCGATGCCGTGTTCCAGAAGGAACCGGATCGTGGTCTCGGGCAGGCAGGGGTTGCCGTAGATAATTTGTTCCGGCGGGACGCCCAGGCCCAGCAGCCGGCGGACCTCGCCGGGGCTGGCTGCCTCGAAGCCCGAGCCGGCGGCGTGCATGGTCGCCAGGATCCGCGGGTCCCCGTTGGCCTTGACCGCGTAATGGATCGGGATGTCCGGGAAATACTGCCGGAGGATCTCCAGGTTCCGCGGAATCTTGCCCAGGTCCACCAGATAGGCCGGCCGCGGCGAGTCGGCGAGATCGTCCAGCACGGCCCCGATGGTCTCGCGGACGCGCGGGGAAAGGGTCGGCGGGTGGCCGCAACTATACAGGTTCATTGTCGCACCGCTCCGTGACGGCATCAGGATCGGCGGATCCGGCCGGCATGCGGTTCTCGGAGTCCAGACCGTCGAGGTCGGCATGCCCCCAGGGATAGTCGCGGTCGGGCTTGCCCTCCGCCAGTCTGCCGTCCACCACCAGCGACAGCGCCGTGTTGTCAAGGACCAGGAACAACTGCCAGTCGCGCAGGCGATCGAACACGGCCGCGGGATCCGACATCGCCCGGTCCGTCTGCAGGCGGGCAAGCCGCACCGGGATCGACGCCTGGGTCCGGAACGCCTCCAGCACCGCCACCTCGTCGTCGTCCAGGATGCGCCATGGCGCTGCGGCCGCTCCGCGGGTGTCCTTGAGCACGGTCATCGGACCGATCCGCTCGGCGCGCAGCTCCGGCACCTCCCGGCCGCCGTACCATCGGGCCTGCCAACCGGCAACCGCCGCCTTGAGCGGCGCCACATAGTCGTGGCCGGGCAGGTCACGCGCCTCTCCCTCGAAGAAATAGGCCAGGTCGGCGAGCCGGTCCGGCGCCAGCCCGTACAGCGCCGCGTAGGCGGGCGCCGGCCGGACCCGCTCGAAGCCCATGCGCGCCGCCTGCTCATAGTTCGGGCTGAACCGGTCCAGCCGGATCGCCGATACGCTGGTGGGCGGCCGCAGGTGCTCGACCAGCGGCACCAGGTCGGCCATCTGCCGATACGCCTCCGCCGGCTCGCCGGGGAACCCGTGCAGGATGTTCCAGACCGCGCCCACGCCGAACTCGCGGCACAGCCTGAGCAGGCGGACATTGGTCAGCGCATCGACGCCCTTGCGCATCAGCCGCAGGACGCGGTCGTCCAGGCTCTCGATGCCGGGCTGCACCCATGAGACGCCGGCCCGGCGCAGCGTGCGCACGGCCGCCTCGTTCAGGTTGGACTTGATCTCGCAGAACATCCTGTACGCGGGCGCATCGCTGTCGAGCTGCCCGAAGACGTGCCTGACGTGGTCGAGCGCAATGATGTTGTCGGCCAGCAGGAACCGCCTGACCCCATACCGGCCGGACAGCCCGGCGATCTCCCGGCGCACCCGCTCCGCCGGCTTGGACCGGAAGCTCATCCCTGCCGAGTTCAGGCCGCAGAACGTGCAGTGGTTCTTCTGCCCCCACCAGCAGCCGCGCGAGGCCTCGATCATGATTGCCGGCGCCACGGCGTGCCGGAATGCGGCGCGGTCCAGGCGTGCGAAGTAGTCGTCGTGATCGGGCACCGCCGCGCGGTCCATGTCCACCAGCGGGGCGGGCGCCCGCTCCGCCATGCCTTGGGCGACGACGCCGGCGGCGGACGGCGGGCGTCCCGCACGCAGGTCGGCGACGAACGCGGGGAAGGCCTCGTCCGCCTCCCCCGTGAACGCGTAGTCCAACTGCGGGAAGACCTCGACGAGCACGCGGCCCATGGGCCCGTGACAGTTGGCGCCGCCGATGCAGGTGACCACGCCGGGAGCCAGACGCTTGACCGCCGCCGCGATCGCCAGCGCCGCCGCGGTCTGCTGGAAGGTGGTGGTAAAGCCGACCAGCATCGGCCGGTCGGCCAGGATGTCGCGCGCGACCGCGTCGACGAACCCGGCCGCATCGGCGCGCACCCGCTGCATGCGCGCCCACAGCCCGGCATGGGCGTATCCGGCGATGGCCGCTTCGTGCGCGGCCCGGGCCTCGGGGTCGGGGTGCGTGTCCAGCAGGTGCGCGAACAGCCAGTCGCCGGCCAGCAGGTGGGTCGGCAGGTCCTCGGCCAGGGCCTCGTTGAGGTCCAGGCCATAGCGTTCGGCGAAATCGATGCAGGCATAGACGACCCGGGCGGGCACCCCCTGCGCCGCCAGCGACGCCTTCAGCAGCGACAGCGCGAGCGACGGGCGCAGGACCGAGGACACCGGCGGTGCGCAGAGCACGACGTGGCTTGTCTCGGGCCCGTCCATGCTGCGAGTCATCCGCCGGTCCCGGTCTGCCGGTCGGCCTCGGCGGCCGGGTCGCCCGCCACGGCCGCGCCGGCGTTGGTCCGTTCGGGCGGCTGGAACTTGCCCAGGGCGGCCAGGACCATTTCCTGCGCCGCCAGCGCGCCCCGCTTTCCGGGCAGGGCGGCCCGCGCCCGGGCCAGCAGGGCCGGATCGTTGAACAGCCGGTCGCAGGCTTGGCAGATACCGTCAAAATCCTCGGGCTTCAGGGGGGCGGGATCGCCGGCCGTGACCTGGCACAGCAGGCTCACCGGCCCTTCGAAAGCGATCCACTTCCACAGCGGATCGTCATAGGCTCGTTCCACGGCACCGCGCAGGCCGCCGGGGCCGTTGACCTCGCCCAGCACCATCTCCTCGGTCGGCGGCAGCACGCCGCAGCACGGCAGGATCCGGCCCTGGTCGGTCACCTGGAAGTTTTGCAGCACCGAATGGCACGCGCCCCGGTAGACGCCGGGCTGGAGGCACCGCTCCGCCCGTCCGTCCCCGTCGGCCAGATCGGCGGCCCGGCCGGTGGAATTGGCGGTTACCTCGTAGACCTTCTCGGACTCGTCCCCCTCCCGCACGCCCAGCACGTTGCGCATGTACGCGGCGTCGATGCGCGCCCCCGGATCGCGCGTCACGGCGACCAGGAAGGGAATGCCCACCGTGCGCAGGGCCTCGACCGCATGGACGATGAAGCGTTCCGGCACGAAGGCGGCATGCATGTCGTCGTAGCTGATCGTCAGCTCGCCCAGGCCGGCCTCCGCCATCGGGGTCAGGATGGCCAGGGCCCGTTCGCGCGACTTCGCGAAGAAGGCGCTGGTGGTCGCTGCCGCGGCCAGCCCGTGGCTCCGGGCGATGCGGATCGCCGACAGCATCAGGTTGGGCAGCAGGAACGGGTCGCCGCCGATCATGTGCACGGCCGACATCTCGGGGATGCCCGCCGCGTCGCGGATGGCGCGCTCGACGTCGGGCAGCGCCAGGCAGCCGGCCTGAGTCATGTCGGACCGGTAGCAGCAGTGCCGGCACCTGAGCGGACAGCGCAGCGTCAGGTTGAGGATCAGGCTGCGGGCCGCAATACAGTCGCGGTCCGGAGGGAGGCGGGTGGCGGACCGGTCCGGAGACGCGACGCCCCGCTCGGCGGAACATTCGGTCGCTCGGTCCATCGGTCCCTCCACGCCGCCCCCACAATCGTTCAAGGCGCCGGAAGCTCAGAGGTCGATATGGATGACCCCGGCCGCCGCACCCGCGGCGGCGCCCGACAGGCGCTGCTTGAGGGCGGCCGCCGTGGCGTCATCGATCTCGACGCCGAAGCGGTTCATGAACGCCTTCGGATCCTTGGCGAGATCGCCGATCACGTCCGGCGAATTCTTCAGGTCCGCGGCGGCGGCCTTGATCCTGGCTTCGTCGAGGTTCATGGCGAGCTTGGGCATCTGTCTTCTCCATGTTCAACGTCATGAAGCTTCCGCATGTCTCGCGGTTTGCGGGCCACGCGAAGGCGGGGCATCGCGCCCGTCCTGCGGTCCCGGGCCTCTCAACTGGGGAGCAGGGCGAGGCCCGAGGGTATCGGGCGGCGACCTGTCCGGAGGCGCGGGTCCGGTTTACGGACCCGGCGACTCGCGGATGGACTTCGCCAGCCGGTCCGTCAGGACATCGGGCGCGCGAGGCTCAGAGGTCGATGTGGATAACGGTCGCCGCTTTGGCCTCGCCGGCACCGGCCAGACGCTCGCGAATGGCCGCGGCCGCCGCATCGTCGATGGCGACGCCGAAGCGCTCCATGAACGCCTTGGGATCCGCCGACAGCTCGCCGACCACGTCCGGCGAGTTCTTGAGCTCCGCCGCAGCGGCCTGGATGCGGGAGTCGTCGAGAGTCAGGGCAACGTTGGGCATGTCATCCTCCACAACTTAAACAGACCAAAGTCACGCGTTTGCAAAGCGATTATGCGATGCGGGCACACGGTACCGCAATTCAAGTAGAAATACAACGGAATATATCCATTTAACGCATACACATACCCGCATGCAATCGCATTTAAGATGCATTTTGAGAAAAATTAACTACTAATTTCCACGCTTGCCCGGTACTGCGGCCGCCCGCAGCACGATGCGGCGGCTGGTGGGGCAGGGGCCGCACGGCAACGGGTTCGGTCGGCAACGCGTCGGGAGCGGGTGCGGTTTTCAACCTGCAGCCCGGGTTCGGTCCGGTGTACCTGCAACAAAGCCCGCACCGGGGGCGTTTGGCTTGGGCGGTCCGGAGATCGGGTCGTGTTACGGACCAGCCGGCAGGAGGACGTCATGAGCGACGAGAAAGCCAAGCACCCGCCCACCGGATCGTCGGAGCCGCCGGTCGCGCCCGGCGACGAAGCCAAGCCGGGCACCGAAGGCGCCGGGCCGGACATCTGCCCGGTGTGCAGCGGGACCGGCAAGAAGGACGGTGCCGTCTGCCCGAACTGCGAGGGCACCGGCCGCATCACCCAGGGCATCGGCGGCGCCTGATCCTCGCCGGAGATCGTCGGCACCCGAGCCGTTCCGCAACCCGGCCGCCGGCCGCGCGCCGGTGGCCGGCCGATCCCCCAGGCCGCCGCGCCGCCCCGCCCCGCCCCGCTGCTTTCTGCCCGTCCCGCCCCCGCCCTGCGCACCCCTTTTTTCCGCTGCTCCGCCCATGCTCACCGCGCTGCTCTACGGCCTGATCGCCAGTTCGGGCTTCGTCGTCGGCACCGCCATCGGGCTGACCACCGAGCCGCCGCGCCGCGTGGTCGCCGCGATCGTCGCGTTCGGCGCCGGCGTGCTGGTCTCCGCGCTCGCCTTCGACCTGATGGAGGAGGCCTTCGAGACCGGGACGGCGGTGTGGACGATCGGCGGCTTCATGCTGGGCGCGGTCATCTACGTCGTCATCGACATGGGGCTCGACCGCCTGGCGGCGGAGTCGCCGAAGCGCACCGGGCGCGATCCGGAGGACGTCGTGCCCGGCGCCGAACGCATTCCCCAGAGCCGGGAGCAGGCGACGGTCAGCGGGCTGGCGCTGCTGGTCGGCACGGTGCTGGACGGCATTCCGGAGAACGCCGCGATCGGCATCAGCCTGGTCGCGGAGGACGCCGGCGGCCTGGGCCTGGTGCTGATGGGCGCGGTGTTCATGAGCAACCTGCCGGCCAGCATCACCAGCGCCATCGGCATGCGGCATGAGGGCCGCTCGCGGCTGTTCATCATCTCCGCTTGGGGCACGGTGGCGATCGCCTGCACGGCGGCGGCGGTGCTCGGCTACGTCCTGCTCGGCGGGCTGGCGCCCAACCTGATCGCGACCATGCTGGCGCTGGCCGCCGGCGGGATCATCGCCATGCTGGCCGACACCATGATGCCCGAGGCGTTCGAGCACGGCGGCCCCGGCGTGGCGCTGGCCACCGCCACCGGCTTCTCCTGCGCGTTCCTGCTCAGCCGGTATACGGGATAAGGCCGATCCGCCCGCCCGCCGGCCGCAACCCTTCATGCGGGCGGAGGCGTTGCATTTCCCGGCCGGCCGGCGTATCGCCTCGGCTGCGGGCATGCAACGATGCGATGCCGCGAGCGGGAGAGGCCGGCCATGGCGGGTGCGCGGAACCTTGCCGGAGCGATCGTGCTGCTGGTCCTGCTGGGCTGGGGCGGCGGCGCGGCGGCGGTCGACGAGGCGGCGGCGGTCGGCCGCGTCACGGCGGTCGAGGGGCGGGCCGTGGCGTTGCGCGACGACGGCCGCACGCTGCTCACCGTCGGCGCGCCGGTCTACCGGGACGACCGGGTCAGCACCGGTCCCGGCGCGCGCCTCGGCATCGAATTCACCGACGGCAGCACGCTCGCGGTCGGTGCGGGCAGCCTGATCGCGGTGTCCGACTATGCCGTCGGGTCCGGCGGCGCGGCCGACGCCACGATCTCGCTGTTCATGGGCATCCTGCGCGCCGTGATCGCGCCGGGCACGCCGCCCGGCGGGTTCGAGGTGCAGACCCGCGCTGCGGTCGCCTCGGTGCGGTCGACCGAGTTCGTCGTCACGGTCGAGCCCGACGACGCGCACATGGCCGCGTTCGCGGTGTCCGGCACGGTCGCCGTGATCGCCCCGGCCGGCACCGTGGTGCTGGAGCCGGGCTTCGGCACCGACGTGGACGTGGGCGAGGCGCCGGTGCCGCCGCGGGAATGGGGCGCGGGGCGCGTGCGGGAGGTCCTGGCGCGCACGCGGCTGCCCTGACCGCATGGCCGTCCGACGCCGGCTGCGCGCCCTGCTGCCGGGGCTGGTCATCGCCTTGGCGGCGATTGCCCTGCTGGCGGCGGGCGAGCGCATCCCCGCGCTGCAGGCGGTGGAGGGGCAGAGCCTGACCTGGCGTTTCCGCGTGCGCGGCCCGGTGGCGCCGGGGCCGGAGGTCGTGCTGGTCGTCATCGACGATGCGACCATTGCCGGGCTCGGCCGCTGGCCGCTGCCGCGCAGTGTCCTGGCCGACGCGACGGCGGCGCTGGCGGCCGATGGCGCGCGGGTGATCGCCTTCGACCTGCTGTTCGCGGAGCCCCAGGCCGACCTGCCGCCGGCGGTGGTGCAGGCGCTGCGGCAGGCGCGCAACGCTCTGCCGGCCGATGCCGCACCGCTGGCCGGACGGATCGACCGGTTGCTCGGCGCGGCCGGTCCCGACCGGCGCCTGGCCGAGGCGCTCGCCGCGACGGATCGCGCCGTCCTGCCGTTTGCCTTCGCGTTCGAGTCCGAGCCGGGCACCGCCGTCGCCGTCCCGCCGGTGCTGGCGAGGACGGCGATCCGGATCTATCGGCTGCCGCCCGGCGGCGACGGCCCGGCGCCGGCGCCCGCCGGCATGCTGGCCCCGAGGCCGGCGCTGGCGCGCGCCGCGGCGACGCTCGGCCACGTCAGCGTGATCCTCGACGCCGACGGCATCCTGCGCCACGAGCACCCGGTGATCGGCTTCCGCGGCGACTACTACCCGTCGCTGGCCCTGGAGGCGGCGCGGCTCTACCGGGGCCTGCCGCGCGACGCCGTGGCGGTACGCTTCGGGGAGAGCATCGCGCTGGGCGACCGCATCGTGCCGACCGACGGCCGCACGCGCCTGATCGTCAATCATTACGGCCCGCGCGGCACGTTCGAGGCGCACGGGCTGGACGACGTGGTGGCGGGCCGCGTGCCGGCGGGCACCTTCGCCGGCCGCATCGCCCTGATCGGGGCGACCGCCACCGGCATCGGCGACACCTTCGCGGGGCCGTACGGCCCGACGCTGCCCGGTACCGAGTACTACGCGACGGTCCTCGACAACCTGCTGCACGACCGCGTCGTGGTGCGCACGCCGGCCATGCTGGCGATCGACGCCGCCGCGATCCTCGCCGGCAGCCTCGCCGCCGGGCTGATCGGTGCCGCCGCCGGCCTCAGGCTGGCCTCGCTGGCCGGGGTGGCGCTGCTGGTCGGGGGCTGGGGCGCGGCGGCGACGGCCGCATTCTCGGCCGGCAACCTGTGGCTCGGCTTCGTGTATCCGGCGCTGGCCATGGTGCTGACCTATGCCTGGTACGCGGCGGCGCGGGCGATGCGCGAGCAGCGCTCGCGGCGCGTGGCCGAGCGCGAGCGGGCCAACCTGGCGCGCTACCTGCCGCCGTCGATCGTCGACCGGCTGGCCCGCAGCGACCGGCCGTTCGCGGCCGACCGCACCCAGCACGCGGCCATCCTGTTCGTGGACATTGTCGATTTCACCCGGACCAGCGAGCGCATGGCGCCCGCCGCCGCCATGGCGCTGCTGCGCGCCTTCCACGGCCGGGTCGAGCGCGCGGTGTTCGCCCATGACGGCATGCTCGACAAGTTCCTCGGCGACGGCGCCCTGGCCGTGTTCGGCGTCGCCGAGCCGGACGTCGCCGACGCCCGCGATGCCGTGCTGTGCGCGCGCACGCTGGTCGAGGACATCGCCGCCTGGCGGGAGGAGCTGGCGGCGCGGGGCGAGCCGCCGCTGACGGTCGGGATCGGGCTGCACTGCGGACCGGTGCTGGTCGGTGCGATCGGCGGGGAGCGGCAGTTCCAGTTCACGGTGATCGGCGACGCCGTCAACGTGGCGAGCCGGCTCAACGAGCTGACCCGCACGCTGGGCGCCGACATCGTCGCGTCCGACGCGGTGATCGAGGCGGCGCGCGCCGCCGGCGGGGAGGCGGCCGTGGCCGGCTTCACGCCCTTGCCGCCCGAGCCCCTGCGCGGGCGGACCCGTCCGCTCGGCATCTGGGCGTGGCGCGGCCCGGAGGCGGCGGGGCCGTAGGCCGCAGCGGAGACCGGCAGCGGATCAGGCGGGCGGCGGGTCCTCGCCCTTGCCCTCGCGGTCGGCCTTGCCGATCGTCTCGCTCTGCGCGTTCTTGGTGATGACCAGGCCCAGGCTGCCGCCGAACAGCTGCAGGAACTTGGTGGACTTGACCGGCATCGGGATCTTGCGGTCGATGCAGTACATGATCAGCGCGGCGGCCAGCTCGTCGCGCCGGACCAGCAGGCGCAGGTCGGGGGCGCCGTCGTCGCGGGCGATCAGCACGTCGGCGCGGATCTCCGGCCCCGGCTCGATGTCGAAGCGCAGCACCGTGCCCTCGGGCAGCGGGTCGTCGCGCCGCCGCCGGTATTCCTTGAGGGCGACATACAGCTCGGCCGAGCTGAAAATGATGTGTCGGATCTCGGTCGGCACCGGCTCCCGCTCCGCCGTCTGTCCACGATGCGCCCTGTCCGGCGGTCACATCAATTTAAGGGTTATGTCGGTCCACGCCACAGCGGCGCAAGTCCGAGTCGGCAATCCTACGAAAAGAGGCATGCCGTCGCATGCCGCGACGTAGGAACGGTGCGCGCATAATCCTAAAAATGTGCGAATGGAAACGCCGCCGGCGCGAAGTTGGCCGGCGGCGCGGACGGGGCGGGCAGGCGCGGCGGAGTCAGAGCGCCGACAGGATGGACTCGGCGCTGGTCGCGCTCAGGCCGCTGTCGTCGACGGCCAGCTTGGTGACCTTGCCGTCCTCCACGACCATGGCGAAGCGTTTGCAGCGCTGGCCGAGGCCAAAGCCGCTGCCGTCCATGGTCAGGCCGAGCTTCTGGGTCAGCTCGCCGTTGCCGTCCGACAGCATCCGGATGTCGGGGCCGCCGCCGACGCTCTCGCCCCAGGCCTTCATGACGAACGGGTCGTTGACGGCCACGCAGACGATCTCGTCCACGCCCTTGGCCTTGATGTCGCCGGCGTGGGCCAGGAAGCCCGGCAGGTGCTTGTTCGTGCAGGTCGGCGTGAACGCGCCGGGGACGGCGAACATGACCACCTTCTTGCCGCCGAACAGCTCGTCGGTGGAAACGTCCTTCATGCCCTCATCCGAGAGGTATTTCAGCGTGGCGGACGGGATCGTGTCGCCTTCCTGGATGGCCATCGGTCGTTCTCCCTGTGGGCGTGATGCGGAGGGTCCGGCGCGGCGCGCCGCGTCCCGAACGTGGGGACGATGCCTGCCGGTGTCCAGCAATCAGCCCCCGGAGGCGCCGCTCCCGCCCGCCGCGTCGGCGCCGCGCCCGGCGGTGCGGGCGGTGCCGCCGGCCGCTTCGAGCGCGTCCAGCACCGCCGAGGCGGTCAGCAGTTCGGGCAGCACGACGCCGTCCGGCGCGCCCGGGCCGTACGCGGCGTTGAACGGGATGCCGTAGCGGCCGTGCTCGGCCAGATAGGCGGCGATGCGGTCGTCCGGACGGGTCCAGTCGGCACGCATGGCGACGACGCCGGCGCCGGCCAGCGCCGCGGGCACCGCTCCGCGGTCCAGCACCAGCGCCTTGTTGGCCTGGCAGGTCAGGCACCAGTCGGCGGTGACGTCGACGAACACCACGCCGCCCTCGGCGACCAGGGCGTCGATGCGCGCCCGGTCGAACGGCTGCCAGACCGCGGCCGCCACTGCCGCGCCGGTTTCCGGTCCGGCGGCCGGGGGCGGCGCGTCGAGCCGCACCGGCACGGCAAAGGCGGCCACCGCCAGCGCCGCGGCCAGCGCGCCGCCGGCCAGGCGCAGACGGCCGGAGCCGGTCCGGTGCCGCGCCCACAGCAGCGCCGCCAGCCCGGCCATGGCTCCGGCCACGCCCCAGGCCGCGGCCGCCGAGACCTGCACCGCCAGCACCGCGAGCAGCCAGACCGCGGTCAGGATCAGGGCCAGGCTCAGCACCCGCTTCAGCGTGACCATCCAGCGGCCCGGCCGGGGCAGCCGCGTCGCCAGCCGCGGCATCGCCGCCACCGCCAGATAGGGCAGCGCCAGACCGACGCCCAGCGCCACGAACACCGCCAGGATCTCCGCCGCCCCGCGCGACAGGGCGAAGCCCACCGCGGTGCCCAGGAACGGCGCCGAGCACGGCGTCGCCAGCAGCGTGGCGAACGCGCCGGTGGCGAAGTGCCCGGCCAGGCCGTCGCCTCCGCCGGTCCCGCCGCCGCCCGCCCGCGCCAGCCGGTCGCCCAGGCCGGACGGCAGCGTGATCTCGAACAGGCCCAGCAGGTTGCAGGCGAACAGGGTCAGCACCAGGATGATGAACACCAGGAACAGCGGTTGCTGGAACTGGATGCCCCAGCCGACCGCGCCGCCCGCCGACTTGAGCGCGATGGCGCCTGCCGCCAGCACCAGGAATGACGCCAGGATGCCCGCCGCCGAGGCCAGGAAGCCGAGCCGCACCCGCTGCGGCGCCTGGCCGCCGTGGCCGACCACCGACAGCAGCTTGAGCGACAGCACCGGCAGCACGCACGGCATCAGGTTCAGGATCAGCCCGCCGAGCACCGCCAGCCCCAGCATGCCCGCGAACGCGGTGACCGGAATCTCCGCCGCGGCCGGCGCCGCGCCGGCGGCGGGGCTACCCCTGGCCGCGTCCGGGGCCGCGTCCGGGGCCGCGTCCGCAGCCGCGGCCGGCAGCGCCGGGCCGGCCCGGTCGCCCGGCGCGCCGACGACGGCCGTGTGCTCCACCGCGCGCGGCCCGTCGACCAGCGTCACCGTCACCGGCAGCCCGGCCAGCGGCGGCGCGCCCGGCGGCGCCTGCAGCACCGGCAGGTCGGCGCGCAGCCGGCGCCCGTCGTCGGACAGGGTCATCTCCGGCGCCCCGAACGCCCACGGCCCGTCGGCCTCGATGAAAACATCCGGGTCGGCGAAGGGCGTGCGCGCCGTCGCCGCCACGCTCAGCCGGTCGGCCGCCGCACCGGCCCCTCCGCCGGCTTCGCCGGCCGCAACCGCCTCCACCGTCACGCCGGCGGCGGTGCCGTCGCCGGGCACCAGGGCGCGGAAGCGGTCGATCAGGTTGGCGGCGTCCGGATCGATGGCGGCCGGGCCGGCCGGCAGCGCCAGGTCCAGGTCGAAGGTCGTCGGCACGCACAGGTCGCTGCACACCAGCAGGTCGACTCGCGCGTCGAGCGCAACCGGCTCGCCCGGCCGCGCCGGGGTCGCCGCCAGCGGAAACACCACCTCGTCGGCGTACCCGAAGGTATCGATGCCGAACAGGGTGAAGCGGTGCGGCGCCGGCCAGGACAGGGCCGCGTCGGCGACGTTGGCCGACCCGGACCAGTCCGCCTCGGGCGGCAGGCCGGCGTCGCCGGGGGACCGCCAATAGGTCTTCCACGGCTCCGGCAGGCGCACGTGCAGCCCGGCCGGGATGGACTCCAGCGTGCCGGTGCCTTCGACCGCGGCAATCAGACGCGCCTCGACGATCGTGCCGGGCGCCACCTCGGCGCTCTGCCAGTTCCCCTCGGCGGCCGCGGCGCCTCCGGCACCCGCCAGCGACATCAACAGGATAGCCGCAGCCGGGCCGGGCCGGGGGCGGCAGCGGAGCAGTCGGTTCGCCGGACGTCGCATCATGATCCGTGCTCGGGTCCTTTGCCCTTTGGCAGGCACGCCGGAGTTTTATATACGTGATGTTGGCGGATGCGGTCGTCACAATGCCGTCAGCCGACCGTTGCGGCGGATCGCCGCTGGGCGTGACGCAGTCGGCCATTGCACGTGGGCGTGGACATGATGGACGACAAGTTTGGCCACTACCTCACCGGGCAGTTCCTGATCGCCATGCCGGGCATGCCGGACCCGCGGTTCGCCCGGACCGTCATCTTCATGTGCGCGCACAGCGCCGACGGCGCCATGGGGCTGGTCATCAACAAGCCGATGCCGTCGATCAGCTTCCCCGAGCTGCTCGCCCAGCTCGAGATCGACGCGCAGGAGGACGTCAGCCAGTGCCGCGTACAGCTCGGCGGGCCGGTCGAGGCGGGGCGCGGCTTCGTGCTGCACAGCACCGACTTCGTCCGCGAAGGCACCATGGTGGTCGATGAGCGGATCGCGCTGACCGCGACCGTCGACATCCTCAAGGCGATCGCGGGCGGCGACGGGCCGCGCGACCACCTGCTGACGCTCGGCTACGCCGGCTGGGGGCCCGGTCAGCTCGACGCCGAGATCCAGGCGAACGGCTGGCTGTCGATGCGCGCCGACTACGACATCCTGTTCGACGCCGACCTGTCCACGAAGTGGGAGCGGTCCATCGCCAAGCTGGGCATCTCGCCGTCGATGCTGTCCGGCGAGGCCGGCCACGCCTGAGCACCGGCACGGCGCGCCCGCCGGACTGCCGGAGTCGGCAACATTTACGTTTCCAAAGGATTTTTGCCGCACCGGGCCGGTGCGCGCCCGCGAACGTGCGGGAAGCGTTCCTTTGAAATCAAGGCATTGCTTCGAGCCCGTGACATTGCGGATTGGCCGTCGTGTCAATTCCGTATTACACTCCCACACGTCTGGCGGGTAGCGGGCGGTCGGGCGGAGCGAGTGCGCGTCCGGCGTTCGTTGCGCGCACACGGACCGATTACGCCGCAGGCATAACCCGATAGAGGCTCCGGACGGAGCGCCGAGCGCTTCCGGCGCCATCGGTCGTGACTCGGGCGGCATGTAATTTGCTTGCTGTCGGTTCCGCCGGGAAAGGCGGCGGGGATCGTCGCCCGACCGCTCCGCGGCCCGGGAACGACAACAAGCCAAAATGGGAGTGAGCCATGGAAATCGAGGCGCTGGCGACGGAACTGGCGGAGCGTTGGGCTCCCATGATGGAGCGCATGGACTGGCAGGAGCGGCTGCGGCTGCTCGGTGAGATCCACGAAAAGCTGCTCGAGGACCTGGGCAATTTCGACATCTATGCCGAGCTGTCGCCGCGCTTCATCGCCAAGCTGGTCGACCGCATCGGCAACGGCACCGTCAGCTCGGCGGAGCAGGCGCACGTGTTCGCCAATTCCGGCGAGGCCCGGCACCGCCGCGCGTCCGGCGAATGGTTCCGCCGCGCCCGCGCCGGCGAGAAGCCGATCGTGACGGTGCCCGATCGCCGCGCCGCACCGCGCCGGCCCGTGAACCGGCCCATCGCCTGTTTCGCGCCGGGCGGCGATTCGTTCGACTGCTGGCTGGTCAATCTGTCGCGCAGCGGCGCCCTGGTCACGGCGCCGGAAACCCCGGACATGGGCAGCGAAGTGGCTCTGGACATCCCCGAGGTCGGTACCACCGTCGGCGACGTGGTGCGCGTCGCGCCGCAGTCCTTCGCCCTGCACTTCCGCGCGCCGCTGGCGGAACCGGCGCTGCACTGAGTTCGGGCGCCGCCGTCCGCGGCGAACGATGCCTGCTCGAGTCGCCCCTAGTCCAGGTCGCCGGCCAGCTCCGCCCGCGTCTCTTCCGGCAACACCGTCATGTGGGCGTAATTCTTGTGATGGATGCCGAGCACGACCCGGGTGCCGGGCCGCTTGAACTTTTCGATCTGCTCCGGCGTCAGGCGGAAGTGCACGAACTGCACCGACGATGCCTTGCCGGCGGCGGTGGTGCGGTCGACGTCCTGCTCCGGCTCGGACGGAATCACCTCGCCGTCGAACTCCAGGGTCATCGTCTCCTCGACCCCGCCGAGCTCATTCAGCACCTGCTTGCGCCGCTCCGCGTCGGCGATCTCGAACATGACCGTCGCGACCAGCTCGTTGCCCTGCGGGATCAGGGGGTTGTAGGCGTGCAGCTCGTCCTTGATCTGTGCCTCGCCGCCCTTCTCGATGCGCAGCATCTCGTGGATCTGCATCCACATCGTGTCAAAGTTCTCGAAGTAGAAGGTGGCGTGCGGGCCGACGGACAGCCGCCGCTTCTGCTTGACCGACAGCAGGTCGCGGCGCTTTTCGGCACGCACCGCCTCGTACGCGTCGAGCGACAGCACGTCCTGACGGGTGATCTCGCGGCGGTGTTGATGGTGGCTCATGGCTTCGCGTCCCGGCGTTTGCGGAAGGGCGGGGGGCGGCCGGCCTCACACGGCGAGGCCGTAGGCGCGGGCGACCAGTTCGACGGGGTGCGGCGCGCTGTCCGGCCGCGCCGTATCGCCGCCCAGGCGCTCCATCCCCTGGGCGATGTGCAAGGCGGCCAGCGGGCATTCCGAGCTGACGTGCAGCGTGCCGGCCTTGGCCGCCTGGCGCGCCACCGGCTTGCCGACCTTGAGCGCGGTCTCGAAGTTCTCCTTCATCACGCCCCAGGAGCCGCCGTGGCCGGAGCAGCGCTCGATCACCTGAATCTTCTGGCCGGGGATCAGGCGCAGCATCTCCGCCGCCTTCTGCCCCATGTTCTGGGCGCGGGCGTGGCAGGCGACGTGCAGCGCGACCGGCTCGTCGAGCGGCTGCAGGCCCTCCGCCAGGCCCTCCTTGCGGGCGATGTCGACCACGTATTCCGAGATGTCGTAGGTGGCCTTGGCCAGCGCCCGGACGTTGTCGTCGTCGGGCACGATCAGCGGCCACTCGAACTTCATCATCAGCGCGCAGCTCGGCACCAGGGCGATCACGTCGTTGCCGGCGTCGATCCAGGGACGCAGCCCGGCGGCGACCGTCTTGGCGGACTGCGCGACCCCCGCGATGTTGCCCTGCTCCAGCTGCGGCATGCCGCAGCAGCCGGGGTAGACGACCTCGGTGGCGACGCCGTTGTGCGCCAGCACCGCGCGCGTGGCCATGCCGATCGAGGTCGCGTTGTAGTTCACGAAGCAGGTGGCGTACAGCACCGCGCGGCGGCCGTACGCGGGCGCCGCCTCGTTCAGGTCGGGCGGCTCCTGCGCGGCGCGCACGGCGAACGTCAGCCCGCCGTAGCGCGGCAGCTCGGCCTCGCGGTGCACGCCCGCCACGTCCTCCAGCACCGGGCGGGTCAGCCGGTTGCCGGTCGCCGAGGCCCAGTTCGCCACGGTCGACATCAGGCTGCCCAGCGTGCCGTTGCGGTCGGTGCGGGTGAGCTGGCGGGCGGCGAACGGGATGCCGTGCGTCTTCGCCTCGGCCGCGCGGTAGCGCAGCATCAGGTGCGGGAAGTCCAGGTTGAACTCGTGCGGCGGCACGTACGGGCACTTCGTCATGAAGCACATGTCGCACAGCGTGCACGCGTCCACGACCGGCTTGAAGCCCTCGGACTTGACCTCGTCCAGCTCGCCGGAGGGGCTCTCGTCGATCAGGTCGAACAGGCGCGGGAAGGAGTCGCACAGATTGAAGCAGCGCCGGCAGCCGTGGCAGATGTCGAACACCCGGCGCAGTTCCGCGTCCAGTTTCGCCTCGTCGTAGAAGTCCGGGTTCTGCCAGTCGATGCGGTGGCGGGTCGGCGCGTCCAGGCTTCCTTCGCGCATGCGTACGCACTCCTCCGGGGCTTTCCGGCGGCCCCGGCGCCGGGCGCCGTGGCACCGGGCCGGGTCGTTCTTGTTGGCCCCTTGGGGGCGCGGTCGTGCCGCCCGGGCCGCACAAGCGGCGCGCGACCATGCCCGGCCGCCGGGCGGCAAATGGCCGTTCGGGGACCCCGGCTGCCGGAATCCCCGCCCGGACGTACGGGGTCCGCGGTGCGGACCGGCGCTTACGACAGGGTCTCGAGCGCCTTCTGGAAGCGGCCGGCGTGCGACCGCTCGGCCTTGGCCAGGGTCTCGAACCAGTCGGCGATCTCGTCGAAGCCCTCCTCGCGGGCGGTCTTCGCCATGCCGGGGTACATGTCGGTGTACTCGTGGGTCTCACCGGCGATGGCGGCCTTCAGGTTGATGTCCGTGGCGCCGATCGGCTCGCCGGTGGCCGGGTCGCCGACCTCCTCGAGGAACTCCAGGTGGCCGTGCGCGTGGCCGGTCTCGCCCTCCGCGGTGGATCGGAACACGGCGGCCACGTCGTTGTAGCCCTCGATGTCCGCCTTCTGGGCGAAATAGAGATAGCGGCGGTTGGCCTGGCTCTCGCCGGCGAACGCCTCCTTGAGGTTCTCCTCGGTCTTGGTGCCCTTGAGCGACATGTCCTCTTTCTCCGGTCTGTCCGCGATGCTCCGCGCGGGTTGCTTGACATGGCCGTTTCCGGGCTGTTTGCACAGCAGCCGGCACACCCCGTCAATGCGGCATTTGTGCCACGCGGGCGCGGGCGCGTCAATGACTTTTAGAAGTATTCTAAACTGCGGCCGCGGCAACCGGAGGTGCGGAGCGGGGCGGCGGTCAGTCGTTGTCGGCGATGCGCACGACGACGTCGACGCGCTTGATGCGGGCGCCGTCGGGCGGCGCGGGCAGGTTGGTCACCACCACCCGGTCGATGTCGCGCAGCTCGCCGCTGCGCTCGTTGAAGAAGTGGTGGTGCTCGCTCACGTTGGTGTCGAAATACGACCGGCCGGGGTCGACCACCACCTCGCGCAGCAGCCCGGCTGCGGTAAATTGATGCAGCGTGTTGTAGACCGTGGCGAGCGACACGCTCATCCGCGCACCTTGCGCCTCGGCATGCAGCTGCTCCGCCGTGATGTGGCGGTCGCGGCCGTCGAACAGCAGCCGGGCCAGCGCCAGGCGTTGCCGCGTCGGGCGCAGCCCGGCGGCTTGCAGAAGGTCCAGCGCCTGCTTGAAGGGTCGCACACGCGTCATGGGGGAAGCGGCGGCTGCGGGCGGAATGGGCGAAAACACCGAATATTACATGCAAAAGGGTTCCGATGCAAATGCCGTGTCACGGCCGTTCGGGCCCGTTTTCCGGCGCGCGCCGGCCGGCCCGTGACGCCGTGGCGCGGCCGCGCGTATGCACCGGATCGAAACCTTGTATCGCTTTTGAAATGCGTTAGAGTCCGCGGCGACGGGAGGGTCTGCAACCGGATGGATCGGCGGTGACCAAGAAAAGCAGCTACGCCTACAACGAACTCCTGCAATGCGCCCATGGCGAGCTGTTCGGGCCGGGCAATGCCCGCCTGCCGCTGCCGCCGATGCTGATGTTCGACCGGATCACGCGGATCGCGGAGGACGGCGGCACATACGGCCGGGGCGAGGCCGACGCCGAACTGGACATCAGGGCGGACCTGTGGTTCTTCCGGTGCCACTTCGAGAGCGACCCGGTCATGCCCGGCTGCCTGGGGCTGGACGGCCTGTGGCAGCTGCTCGGCTTCTTCCTCGGCTGGACCGGCGCGCCGGGGCGCGGCCGGGCGCTCAGCGTCGGCGAGGTCAAGCTCACCGGACAGGTCCTGCCGACGGCATCGCTGGTCCGCTACCATCTCGACATCCGGCGGATCGTCAACCGGCAGATCGTGCTCGGCATCGCCGACGGCAGCATGATAGTTGACGACAAGCCGATCTACGAATGCAAGGATCTGCGGGTCGGCCTGTTCACGTCCACCGACGAATTCTGAACCGGAGCACATCATGCGACGCGTCGTCGTCACCGGGATGGGGATCGTCTGCAGCATCGGCAACGACAAGAACGAGGTTCTGGACAGCCTCCGTGCCGGCCGCTCGGGCATCACCTTCTCGGAAGAATATCGCGAACTCGGATTCCGCAGCCAGGTGCACGGCTCCCTCGGGATCGACCTGGATGCGCTGATCGACCGCAAGCTGCGCCGGTTCATGGGACCGGGGGCGGCCTACAACTACGTCGCCATGCAGCAGGCGATCGCCGATGCCGGGCTGACCGGGGACGAGGTCTCCAACGAGCGCAGCGGGCTGGTCGTCGGCTCCGGCGGCCCGTCCACGCGCGACCAGATCGAGGCCGCCGACATCACGCGAACCAAGGGCCCCAGGCGGGTCGGCCCGTACATGGTGCCGCGCTGCATGTCCAGCACCAACTCCGCCACGCTCGCCACGCCGTTCAAGATCAGGGGCGTGAACTACACGATCAGCTCCGCCTGCTCGACCAGCGCGCACTGCATCGGTCACGGCGCCGAACTGATCCAGTGGGGCAAGCAGGACATCGTCTTCGCCGGCGGCGGCGAGGATCTGCACTGGACCATGACGGTCCTGTTCGACGCCATGGGCGCCCTGTCGTCGCACTATAACGAGACGCCGGAACGCGCCTCGCGCGCCTACGACGTCGACCGCGACGGCTTCGTGATCGCCGGCGGCGGCGGCATGCTGGTGCTCGAGGAGCTGGAGCACGCCAGGGCGCGCGGCGCCACCATCTATGCCGAGGTGACCGGCTACGCCGCCAACTCGGATGGTTTCGACATGGTCCAGCCGTCGGGCGAGGGCGCGGTGCGGTGCATGCGCACGGCGATCAAGGACCTGCCGTATCCGGTCGACTACATCAATGCCCACGGCACCTCCACGCCGGTCGGCGACATCAAGGAGCTGGAGGCGGTGCGCGAGGTGTTCGGCGACCGGATCCCCTGGATCAGCGCCACCAAGTCGCTCACCGGCCATTCCCTCGGTGCCGCCGGCGTGCATGAGGCGATCTACACCCTGCTCATGCTGCAGCACGACTTCGTCTGCGCCTCGGCCAACATCGACACCCTGGATCCCGCGGCCCAAGACATCCCGATCGCGCGGCAGCGGCGCGACAACGCCGGGTTGAACTGCGTCATTTCCAACAGTTTCGGCTTCGGCGGCACGAACGCGACCCTTGCTTTCTCCCGCTATACGGGGTAGGGCGACGTCATGCTCCACCAGCCGCAGGCCGCGTCCGACGAAGACACACACCGAGGCGATGCACTCATGACCGCGCCAACGGAGGCAACGGGTTTGATGGCCGGCAAGAAGGGGCTGGTCATGGGGGTGGCGAACAGCTATTCGATCGCCTGGGGCATCGCCAAGACGCTGCACCAGCACGGCGCGGAACTGGCCGTCACCTATCAGAACGACGTGTTCCGCCGCCGCGTCGAGCCGCTGGCCGAGTCCCTCGGCTGCAGCCTGGTGATGCCCTGCGACGTGGAGGACGAGTCGACCGTCGCGGCCGCGTTCGACAGCATGCAGGAGCGCTGGGGCGGGATCGACTTCCTGGTCCACGCCATCGCCTATTCCGACCGCGACGAGCTCAAGGGCCGCTACCTCGACACCACCGAGCAGAACTTCTGCCGGACCCTGAAGATCTCCTGCTACTCGTTCACGGACCTGGCGCGCCGCGCCGCGCCGCTGATGGCCAACGGCGGCAGCCTGATCACGCTGACCTATCTGGGGGCGGAGCGGGTGACCCCGAACTACAATGTCATGGGCGTCGCCAAGGCGGCGCTCGAGGCGAGCGTGCGCTACCTGGCCGCCGACCTGGGGCCGCAGGGCGTGCGCGTCAACGCGGTCTCCGCCGGGCCGATGCGGACCCTGGCCGGCAGCGCCATCGCCGATGCCCGCTACGTGTACAAGTTCAGCCAGGAGGCCGCTCCGCTCAAGCGCAGCGTCCAACTGGAAGACGTCGGCGGGGCCGCGCTGTACCTGCTCAGCAGCCTGTCCGGTGCGGTCACCGGAGAGGTGCTGCACGTCGACGGCGGCTTCCACACCGTCGGCATCCCCGCGGCCGGCACGCGCACGGCGGCGGCGCGCAACGGCTCGAACGGCAACGGCTCCAACAACAGCAACGACCCCGCGATGTGAGCGCCGGGGCGGTGACGGCCATGGCGGACGCGGCGGTGGCGGAGCGGCCGGCCGGCCCGGACGGCCCGGCCGGCGCCGCGGCGGACATCCCGCCGGCGACCGGCGGCGGGCCAACCATCGCCGTGCTCGATTCGCAGGAGTCCCTCGGCATCGGCATTTGGAAGGTGCCGTTCTACCGGGCCTTGAAGCGCGCCTATCCCGGCTGCACGATCACCCTGATCGTCGCCAAGCGGACGCTGATGGCGGGCGGCGGCCTGCGCGCCCTGACGGCGCCGTACGTCGACCATGTCGTCGAGCAGGCCGGGATCGAAAAGCCGCTGGGCGCGGCCGCCCGCCGCCTGCGCGCCCTGCCGCGCTACGACCTGGTGTTCGACGCGCGCACCAAGGTGCTGCGCGTGATCTGGGCGCGGCTGTTCCTGCGCCACGGCGCGTTCGTGTCGATGCTGCCGGGCTGGTGGCTGAGCACGCGCCGGCGGGCCCGGCCGGCGCGGTCGCGGCACTGGGTCGACCGGCTGATGGCGATGGTCGAGCTCGCCACCGGCGCCCCGGCCGACTGGCGCGGGCGCATCGCGCTGCCGGAGGACGTACGCGCCGCGGCCGCCCATCTGCTGCCCGACGGACCGGTGTACGTCGGCCTGGCTCCGGGCGCGGCCGGAGCGTACAAGGTCTGGCCGCTCGACCGGTTCGCCGACCTGGCCCGGCGGCTGACCGCGGCTGGGCGGCAGCCGGTGTTCCTGATCGGACCGAACGAGGGGGAGATGGTGGCGCCGCTGCGCGCGGCGGTGCCCGGCGCCCTGTTCCCGGAGATCGACCGCGACGACCCGCACCCGGAGGTCAGGGGCCCGGCGCTGGCCCTGGGGCTGGGCGAGCGGCTGTCGGCCGCGGTGTGCAACTGCACCGGCATCGGCCACCTGCTGGCCAACGCCGGGACGCCGCTGGTCAGCCTGTTCGGCCCGACCGATCCGCGCCGCTTCCTGCCCTGGGTCGAGCCGGTCCGCGCCCTGCGCGCCCAGGACTTCGGCGGCGGCGAGGCCATGGAGGCGATCCCGGTGGACGCGGTGGCGGAGGCGGTGGAGGCGCTCATCGCGCAGGCCGCGCGCACGGCCGCCGCCGCGGGCGACGCGCCGGACGCGGTCGGAACGGACCGCCCTCGCGCGCCGCATCCGGTCCAGGCCCGCTGAGGCTCGCCGGGCCGCATCCGCAGCGTCAAGACCGCTGAAGTCCACCTGTAACATTTCGGTATCGGCGGAACCGGCGCGCCGCAGGTGGGTTCCGTGCGGATCGACCCCCCTGAAGGGACGCCAGACATGCGCAAGTTCATCGATCTCCTGCGCCGCTTCATGCGGCGGCGCCGGCACCACTAGTCCGCAGCCCGCCGGGGCGCGCGGCCGGCCGCAGAGCGGCCGGCCGCGGCCTGCGCCTGCACGTGGCGGCGATGCGCGACGACGGCGTGGTGCCGTGGGCCTCGGCGGCCGGCGCGAACTCCGCCACCTTCCGGGACCTGCGCAACGACGTGCGCGAACGCCTGCCGGCGTTCCTGCCCCGCGGCCGGCACATCCTGGGCGGGCCTGGCGCCGGGAGGGAGCGGATCAACCCTGTCCAGGCCGGCAACGGCGCGGACGAAGCGGACCGGAGGCCGGCGGACTGAGATCGGGCGACCCGCATGCTGCCGTCCCCCCTCATGGAGCCCGCGGCTGTCGGTTCCGGCAGCATGGCCGATGTCGGTCCCACCAGGAGGATGGTGTTCAGCCCATTGAAGGGGCCGGGTTGTTGACTTGGTGATCACCAAGTGATAACCATGCGCCATGGACGAGCGGCGCGATCCCTGCCTCGATACGCTCCTTGACCTGCACGGGCAGGTGCTGGTCGTTGATCCGGAAGGCGGATACTGGGTGCAGTTCGTGGTGACACGCGTGCCCATCAGTCCGGAAAAGCCGCACGGCTTGGACTACTCCCTAACTCTGCATGGGCCGAACGGCGAGCGGCTTGTTGGATTCGACAATGCGCATCCCGTTGGCTGTCGGAAACGGGGAGACCCGCAGGATCATCACCATCGCGTGAAGACGGTGAAGGCGTACGAGTACCAGGATGCCGCGACGCTGCTTGTCGACTTCTGGGCACTGGTGGATGCCGTGCTCAAGGAAAGAGGGGTGCTGCCATGACCACGTTGCGGATCGGCATTGCCGGCTACGAGCAGATGAAGGTCCGGACCATGGCGATCGCGCGCGGGGACCTGAAGCCGGCGCCCGATGAGCCGAAAATCTGGTTCACATCGATCGAGTCCTTCGCGAAGGTTCTGTCGGCCGGCAACAGGGATCTGCTGCGGATCATCGCCGAGACGGCCCCCGGTTCCCTGGATGAATTGGCGCGCTTGACCGGGCGGGCGAAGTCCAATCTCTCCCGCACGCTCAGGACCATGGAGGGGTACGGCCTCGTTACCCTGGAACGCGGCGAGCGCGGGCGGATCGTGCCGAAGCTCACGGCCGACCGGATCGAGCTCGACCTGCCCCTGGTCGACCGGGAGGCCGTGTAGACCGGCCCGGCTTACGCCTCGCGTTCCTGCCCCACGGCTTCCTCTCCCGGCGCTGGGCGGCACACCATCAGGACGAAGCTGTGCGGCTGGACCGTGAAGCCCTCGCGGGCCGGCACGACGACCGGCTCCTTCTCGTCGCTCGGCCGGTCGGCGGTATCGATGACCTTCTCCCAGCGGTTGCCGAACGAGACGCCGGGCAGGGTGTGTTCGATCGCCTCGTCCGAGGCGTTCAGGACCATCAGGAAGGTGTCGTCGGGCTCCGGCTCGCCGCGGGTGGTCAGGTGGAGCTGGCCGGCCTCGCCGCTAAGCAGCAGGCGCAGCGAGCGGTTGCCGACGTCCGCCCAGTCCGCCTCGCTCATCTCGCTGCCGTCGGGGCGCTGCCAGACCACGTCCTTGACGTTGGTGCCGGGAATGATGTTCCCGTGGAAGAAGCGGGACCGGCGGAACACGATGTGGTCGCGGCGCAGCCGGATCAGCGTCTTGACGAAGTCCAGCAGGTGCCGGCCCTCGCGGTCCTCCTCGATGCGCGACCAGTCCAGCCAGCTGATCTCGCTGTCCTGGCAGTAGGCGTTGTTGTTGCCGCCCTGGGAGCGGCCGTACTCGTCGCCGGCAACCAGCATCGGCACGCCCTGGGACAGCAGCAGCGTGGCCAGAAGATTGCGCATCTGGCGGCGGCGCAGCTCCAGCACTTCGGGGTCGTCGGTCTCCCCCTCGGCGCCGCAGTTCCAGCTGTTGTTGTTGTCCGTGCCGTCGCGGTTGCCCTCGTTGTTGGCTTCGTTGTGCTTTTTGTTGTAGCTGACCAGGTCGCGCAGGGTGAAGCCGTCGTGCGCGGTCACGAAGTTGATGCTGGCCCAGGGCCGCCGGCCGCGGTGGTCGAAAATGTCCGACGACCCGGAAAGCCGCGAGGCCAGTTCCGGCAGTTGGCCGAAGTCGCCCTTCCAGAACTTGCGCACGGTGTCGCGGTAGCGGTCGTTCCACTCGGCCCAGCCGGGCGGAAAGTTGCCGACCTGATAGCCGCCCAGGCCGGTGTCCCACGGCTCGGCGATCAGCTTGACGCGGTCCAGAACCGGGTCCTGCGCCACGGCGTCGAGAAAGCCGGCGTGGCGGTCATACGGCCCCTCGACCCGCGCCAGCGTCGTCGCCAGGTCGAAGCGGAAGCCGTCGACGTGCATGTCCTCCACCCAATAGCGCAGCGAATCGGTGACCAGCCGCAGCACGTGCGGGTGGCGCAGTTCCAGCGCATTGCCGGTGCCGGTGAAGTCGTTGTAGTACCGCTCCTGGCCGTGCATCAGGTAGTAGTAGGAGCGGTTGTCGACGCCGCGGAACGACAGGGTCGGGCCCAGGTGGTTGCCCTCGGCGGTGTGGTTGTAGACGACGTCCAGGACCACCTCGATGCCGGCGTCGTGCAGGATCTGGACGAACGTCTTGAACTCGTTGGTGCCGCCCTTGCCCAGATAGTCGGGGTGCACGGCGAAGAAGCCGATCGAGTTGTAGCCCCAGTAGTTGGTCAGGCCGCGGTCGATCAGGTGCCGGTCCTGGACGAAGGCATGCACCGGCAGCAGCTCCACGGCGGTGATGCCCAGGCCCTGCAGGTAGTCCACCACCGGCGCCGCCGACAGGCCGCCAAAGGTGCCGCGCGCCTCCTCCGGTACGTCCGGATGCTGCATGGTGAAGCCGCGCGCGTGCATCTCGTAGATGATGGTCTCGTGCCACGGCGTCTTCGGCGGCGGCGCAGCGCTCCAGGTGAAGGCCGGATCGACGACGACGCACTTGGGCATGAACGGCGCACTGTCGCGGGTGTCGAAGGACAGATCCTCGTCGTCGTGGCCGATGGTGTAGCCGAACACGGCGTCGTCCCAGCGGATGTCGCCGTGCAGCCCCTTGGCATACGGATCGATCAGCAGCTTGTGGTGGTTGAAGCGGTGGCCGTTGTCCGGGTCGTACGGCCCGTGGACGCGGTAGCCGTAGAGCTGGCCGGCGCGCACGTCGGGCAGATAGCCGTGCCAGACCTCGTGCGTGTACTCCGGCAGCGGGATGCGCGCGATCTCCTGTTCGCCCCGGTCGTCGAACAGGCACAGCTCGACTTTTTCGGCGTGCGCCGAGAACAGGGCGAAATTGGTGCCGGAGCCGTCCCAGGTCGCGCCGAGCGGATAGGGCAGGCCAGGCCAGACACGCGTCTTCGGTTTCACCGTAGTCTGCATCGCCATGGGTGAAGCCCTTGAGTGTGGGGGAGGGAGGGATGCCGGAGATGTACGAGGAAACGGTTGCCGGCGCCACACGTTCCGCCGGCCTCGAGGCCGAGCCCGTCGCGGCGGCACGGGGCTTGCTTCGCCCGGCCTGAAATGGTCCGTGCCGCGCGCCCGTCCAGCCCCCCGGAACGGCCCGTCCGCTCCCTGACTTGACGGAGAGTCCCGATGCATGCCCCGTTCCCGCCTGCGCCGGCCCCTCCCGCGGCGGCCGACCTGGACCGACATCTGTTCGCCCGCATTGTCGGGTTTGCGACGCGCGCGCCGGATCCGACCGAGGCGCTGGGCCTGTCCCGTGCCGACCTGGCCCGCCTGATCGCGCTGTACGTGCCGCAGCACGCCGCCCTGCTCGACCGGGTGCCGGCCGGCGCCGGACCGGGGGAGGACGCCATCGAGGAGCCCGACGTGCGCGCCTACCTGCTGGAGTGCCGCGCCGGCCGCAGTGCGGCGGAGGCGTGGCTGGCGGCGATCGTGGCGCGCCGCTGCCAGCGGCCCAACCACCTGTGGCAGGACATGGGCTTCGCCGACCGCGGCGAGCTCAACGCCATGTTCCGCCGGCACTTCCCGGAGCTGGTCCGGCGCAACGACCGCGACATGAAGTGGAAGAAGTTCCTGTACCGTGAGCTGTGCGCCCGCGAGGGCATGCCGATCTGCAAGTCGCCGGTGTGCGACACCTGCACCGACTTCGCGCACTGCTTCGGCGGCGAGGAGGGCGAACCGCTCGACGCCCTCGCGGCGCTGAGCCGGCCCGGCGGCGGCTGAGGGCGTCCGCCGGAACCGGGGCGGGAACCTTGCGTCCGCCGCGGCGTTTCCCATTACAAGAACGGAGACGGAACACAGACAGAGGGCCAGCCCCGTGACCCAGTCCTCCACGACCCACCCGAAGGTGCCGACCCCGGACGACCGCCCGTCCAACCTGCAGAAGGACCCGGGCGACTGGACCACCGGCGACGAGCGCATGACCGACGCCCAGGCGTCCTACCTGAAGACCCTGTGCGAGGAGGCCGGCGAGCCCTTCGACCGCGAACTCAGCAAGGCGGAAGCCTCGCGCCGCATCGACGCGCTGCAGCAGAAGACCGGCCGCGGCCGCCAATAGGGGCGGCGGCCGGCCGCCCGTGCCGCCCGCGGAGTCGGGCTACAGCGTCCGCAGGTACATCACGGCCGACAGCAGGGCCAGCGACACCACCCAGACCATCACGCTGACCCGGACGGACTGCCGGGCGCTGACCCGCTCCAGCCAGGTGCGCGGCTTGATGCCCCTGGCCAGGAACACGAGCTGGCCGGCCAGGTTGACGCAGACCACGTTGACCGCCAGCAGCAGTGCCGCCCCCAGCGCCAGGGGCCACTGCTGCGCCCCCAGCATCAGCCCCGCGGCGGCGGCCGGCGGCAGCAGCGCCACCGCCACCATCACGCCGACCAGCGCGCTGGCGACGCCCGACGTGATCGACAGCGCCGCCGCGGCGCCGGCGGCCAGCGCCAGCACCGCGCCGGCCGGGCCGACGTCGGTGCGCAGCAGCAGTTCCGCGCTGTCCGGATCGATCGGCACGGACAGCCCGATCAGCGCGCCCAGCACGACCGCCAGCCCGATGCCGGCGACGTTGGTGGCGATCGCCCGCGCCATCAGCCAGCGGTCGCCCAGCGCCGCGGCCAGGGTCATGGCCAGGTTGGGGCCCAGCAGCGGCGCGATGACCATGCCGCCGATGATCACCGCCACGTTGCCCGCGATCATGCCGACGCTGGCCACCACCGTGGACAGCGCCACCAGCAGGACGAAGGTCTGGTCCAGCGCGGCGCCCCTGGCCACGTCATTGTAGAGTTCCTCGCGAGTCTGGGTGATCGCCGCCCGCGCCAGCCGCTCCTTCTGGTCGGGGGAGTCCTCCGGGCTCGGCATGGTCGCCTCGACCGGCAGGACGACGATGCGCCAGTGCGTCTCGGCATCGAAGATGGACTGGACCGTGTCGAGCAGCGCCTGCCGGTCCTCCGGACCGACCAGCATGGACACGGTGCAGGTCTCGTCGTCGCCGGCGGCGATCCGGTGGTCGATCACGGGGTCGCTCTCGGCGATGGCCTTGAGCGTGTCGACGAAGCCGGCCCTGGCGGTCACCTGGATCAGCCGCAGCGCCACGGATCCGTCCCTCTTGCTTCCGAAGGCCGCCCGGCCCGTCAGCGCGCCGGCGCGTCCTGCGCGGCATCGTCGAACAGCAGCCGGATGACCTGCGAGCGCGCCAGCACCCCGGTCGGCTCGGCACCGATCGATCGCTGGAAGGCCTCGATGGCCGCGGTCGTGGCCGGACCGAAGTCGGCGTCGATGGCGCCGGCATAGTGGCCGCGGCGGCGGAGCTCGGCCTGGATCCGGCGCCGCTCGTCGGCGGCCAGTCCGTCGTGCGACGGCGGCGGGACGGCAGCGTGCAGCGTGTCGAGCGCGAACACGCCGTCGCCGTAGACGACCGAGAGCACCGTGTCGTCGTCCAGCAGCACGTACTGCGCGCTGTTCGGGATCTCGGTCGGGCAGCAGCAGGCCGACCGCAGCGTGGCGAACGGCCCGCCGTCCTCCGGCAGCAGCGCGTCCAGCCGGCCGCCCAGCGGGGTGCCGTAGGGGTCTGCGAAATCCGGCGTGTCGTACTCGGCCAGCAGCTCCGCCCGAGTCGCCGTGCCGAAGGCGTGCTCGAACACGTCCGCGCAGCGCTCGGCGCTGTGCACCCACTGCCCCTCGGCACCAATGTGCACCAGCCGGTCCGGCTCGATGCGCACCGCGAACACGTCGTCGCGGTGCCACAGCCCGATCAGGCCCTCGGCCGCTTCCGGAACCGGCTCCTGTGCCGCGACCGGGCCGGCGATCAGCGCCAGGGCCAGCGCCGCGGCGCCGGCCCGCGCCGCCCCCGTCCGCGGGCGGGACGAACCGTGACCGGTCCAAGACAAGCGGTGCGCCATGTGCATCGGCGGGCCCCTCCTCTGTGGCGATTTGGATCGGAAATGTGGCGGCGGGGGCGCCCTGTCGGACCGGCCGGCGAGGCCCGCCGCCACAGTCCATAGCCGCGCCGCCGACCCGCCGCCACATAATCATTCCGCGCTGGTCTCATACGACCGCGGTTTGTCGCCGACCATTGCCTTCAATGGTTGAAACGGCCCGATTTTCGCGACGCCAGGCCTGCCCGACGGACAGTCGGCCCGGGCACCTGCGCCGCGGCCCGGATGCGACCTCAGGCGGCGATGCTCGACTGCGCATCGCACCGCCGCGCTCTGCCGAGGAAGTCGAGGTTGACCGGGCTGTGCGGCTTCAGGGCCAGGCGCTCGTTGGCCAGGGCTTCGGCCGTCCTGCCCATGCCGCCGCGGATCGCGGCTTCGGTCAGGGTCCAGTCGATCACGTCGCGCTGGGCATGGCTGCCGCCGAAGCCGTTCGCGATAAAGCGCGCGCCGTGCAGGTGCTCGACGCATTCGGCATAGGCTCCGTGCGCGAAGGCCTTGAAGCCCTCGATCAACGACAATCCGATCGTACGCGCCCACCGGGCGGTCTCGCTGCCGTCCGTGGCGCCCTCCCGATACATGCCGATCAGGCGGTCGACGTCCCGATCCCGGCCGGCGCCGAGATAGGCCATGGCGGCGTGCCAGTCGTTGAACGGGTACAGCCGGCCATCGGCATGGGTGTCCCAGTGCGCGGCCACGGCCTGCCAGCGCGACCCGACGTCGTGGCCGGCGCTGTACAGCCGCCACAGCAGGGCGGATGCGTCGACCAGATCGACCGCAATGGCGCTGTCGTCCTTGCGCAGCTGCCGGTCGAACAGCGCGACAGCCGTTCCGGGTTCGTCGAGGTCGAGGTGGAAGACCGCCTTGTGCCACCAGTTGTGGACCTTGAAGAAGTTGTCGTCGCCGGACCAGTAGGGCTCGCGGGTCTGCATCCAGCCCACCCCCTCGGCAGCCCGGCCCTGCATTTCCATGACGTGTGCAACGGCATGGTGCGCCCAGCAGTCGAGCGGCTGGCGGGCAACGGCCTCCCGGCCCATCGCCTCGGCCCGGACGTAGTCGCCCGCCTCCTCGAGGCCGAAGGCGTACAGCCCGAGCACGATCGAGTAGCCGGGTCGATCGGCCGTCCATCCGGGCAGGAGTCTGGCGATCCGGTCGCGCAGGTTGCGTGCGTTGGCGCGGAAAAAGTCGATCAGGTGACCCGCCTGAAGGCCGACGAGGTCGTGCGGGTAGCGGATATTGTGATGGTCCAGGGCCACGGCCGCGGACGTCCATTCGCTCGCCAGCAGTTGCTCCAGCACGGCGACATGGCCGGCTTCGCGGTCGGCAAGCCGCAGCGCCCCGGCGCGGGCTACGATCTCCTTCGCCGCGCCGGCCGCTTCCGGTTCCGTCGCGAGGACGAACAGGTAGGCTTTCAGGATGTGCGCCATGACGAACTCGGGCGCGGCCGCGATTGCCTCGTCGACCAGGGCGACGGGATCGCCCCGATAGAGGTTGAAGGCTTCCACCGCGGCATCGAAATGGGCGACGGCTTCGGCCGTCGCGCCGGTCAGCGTGTTGCCCTGACGGTCCATGAACATGCCGCTCTCTCCGTCTGATCGGTTGGAATTGAGACGATGGCGGGCGCCCGGCCGGAGCACGGCGCCCTCGAGTACGTGCCCAAACGCTATCCGACGAACGGCACCGGTCATAGAAGACCCATGGTGCAGGTCGGGGATCCAGAAATATCTACTGTATATCAGGGGGATGACGTACAAGTCCGGGACGCCGCGCCGGTCGTTGCGCAGGTGCGCCGCGTGCAAGTGGACCCGCGGTACAGTTCATGACCCCAGGGAAACCCGCCATGGCGACGAGCGCGACCAGGAAACCGACCCAGACGCGAGAGCAGCTCCTCGACGCGGCTCAGGCTGCGGTGCTGGCGAAGGGGTTCAGCGGCACGTCGATCGACGAGCTGATCGCCGCCGTCGGCATCTCGAAAAGCGGATTCTTCTATCACTTTCGCGACAAGAGCGATCTGGCGAAGGCCCTGCTGCAGCGCTACGTGGCGGAGGACGACAGGATCTTCGACGACCTGACCACCCGGGCCGAAGCGTTGAGCGAGGACCCGCTGCACAGCTTCCTGATCGGGCTCAAGCTGCTCGCCGACGTGTTCGCCGATCTGCCCGAGGGCCATCCGGGCTGCATGGTCGCCTCGGTCTGCTACCACGAACAGCTGTTCGCGCGGGAGGTCGGCGAGATCAATGCCCAGGCGGTGCTCGGATGGCGCCGGCGCTTCCGCGAGCGGCTGGACCGGATCGTCGCACTGTATCCGCCCTGCATTCCGATCGACCTCGACGACCTCGCAGACATGGTGACGGTCGTCGTCGACGGCGGCATCATTCTCTCGAAGGTGACACGCAACCCGGCCGCCCTGTCGCGGCAGGTTCTGCTTTACCGCGATTTCGTCCGATTGGTCTTCGGTCCTGCATCTTCAACAGTTCGTTGACAATGTCGAACCAGCGGCGTACGAACGGATCCTGGAATTCTTCCGGCAGTGGCTCGAGCGGGACTTGGTCTAGGCCGAGGCAGTGCAGCCCGGCCCGGTCCGTCCGGGCCGTGCAGCTGATGAGCAGCACCCGGTTGCCGACCTTGCGCTATACGGGCAGGGCATCGGCAAGAGCGCTCAAGACCAGTTCGCGCGGATAAACCGTCACGCCGTCGCGCGTCGCCGCCTCGGCCAATTTGTCGAGGCCGTCCAGGAGCAGGAAGGCGCTGCCGATCGTCAGGTGCGCCGTCAGCAGATCGCCCGAGAGGTCGGCGATGGCGCCATCGACCCGCGCCGCGAGCACCAGTTCAAGATCCGCGCGCTGTCAGACCGTCCCGCCTCGGCTCCAGTCGGTACGGCGCGTAAATTCCCGGAATGGAACAACTTACCTGGGTTGTGACGACCGCAGCGCCGGCGACGGCCGAGGCATGGCTGGCCGAAGTGCTGGCCGAACGGGACATGCCGCAGGATGAGCTGGTCCGGCGGTGGCCGTGGCTGATTGCGGTACAGTGACCCCTTGGCCAAGCCCGAGACCAAAGCTGCCATGGATCAGCAACCGAACACGTAGACCTCTTGGCGACCAACGGCGGGCTTTCTTTCCGCAATCGCGACGGGTATGATATCCATGTATCCACCGGACGGGGGCGCTGTTGTGCGCGTTTTAATACGCATAATTGGCTGCGCGCTATTTTCCATAGGCGTGCTGCCATCGGGTGAGGCGATTGCTCAGGTAAGCGGACGGCAGCTTTTGGACTGGTGTCAGGGCGCCTTGGGGCAGTCTGTAACAGCCACTTTTGATGCCTTTCAATGCAATACCTATCTTCAAGCTGTCCTCGACCAACAGAGCACAAACATCGATTATATGACTTGCCTTAATACCGCTCAACCGATTGCCCAGGGCTGTTCAGTTCTGCGCTAGAGGGCCCTGTAGGACAGGATGTTGGCAAGGTTGAGGGCGTTTTCGTAGAGCGCCTGGCGGACGTTGTTGACGCCGTTGGCGCGCAGGATGTTGAGGGCCATGCTGCGCAGGCGGGCGAACTGGGTGG
>Ga0081527_100217_pt1 | contig 44681 bp, 38 predicted proteins | sample HotLakmasection5_FD_70992 | JGI IMG/M metagenome (GOLD analysis project Ga0081527, IMG submission 70992) | Hypersaline microbial mat communities from Hot Lake, Washington, USA - Section #5 (SPADES assembly) (version 2) | ecosystem: Environmental > Aquatic > Non-marine Saline and Alkaline >... | reverse complement strand
ATATATCTGTAAGTAAACCGTGAAAAAGTAGATCGCCCCAATGCCCCCAAGCCCCGTTCCGGGGCGGCATATCCGTAGCCCATGGTAAAAAAACAAGCCTTGCGATGTTTTTGCAGCCATGGGGTAAAAGAGGCATTCAAAGCCAGCCCCGAGGCAATCATCATTGTTGAAAGCTGAAACGCAATCGAGGGGCAGTGCAACCCACCCTTAAAAGATCTCTCGCGGATTTCGCGGAAAAACGCAGAGAACTCTCTTAACGAAATACCCAGACGGGGTTGCTTGCAACAGCTTTGTTTTCAGCGAATGGCGGGAACGGACCAGCGGTCCGTTGTACGGTGGATCAAAAAATACGATCCTTACCCGGCTACTTTAACCCGGTTTTGAGCGACGGCCAGTTCATGCTCGGCTTCTTCGCGATTATGGGTGGTCTCGCTGAGTTTGGCTTTCAGCTCATCCCGTTTTTTGGCGGCTTCGGCAGCGTCGATAGAGCCGGCCTCTTCGGCTTTTTCGGCCAGAATGGTGCAGTGATTATCGCTTATTTCAACGAATCCGCCGCTAACGGCATAAACGATCAGCGACTCATCCTTTTTTTCGATCTCAATTTTGCCAATACCCAGGGATGAAACGAGAGGGGCGTGATTGTGAAGCATTTCAAAGCTTCCGGAGGTGCCGGGAACTTTTACGCCAATCACGTCGCCTTCAAAAAGAGCCCCCTCGGGCGTTAGCAGCTGTGCATAAAATGGTTGTGCCACGGTCAGTTCTCCTGTTTATTCGTCGCCCGCTTCTGCGAGAATTCGTTTTCCTTTCTCCTGGGCCTGCTCAATGGTTCCAACAAGGTGGAAAGCATTTTCAGGCAGATCATCGAGTTCGCCGTCGAGAATCAGGTTAAATCCTTTAATGGTATCCTCTATTTTTACGTACTCACCGCTCTGGCCGGTAAACTGTTCGGCCACAAAGAAGGGCTGACTCAGGAATCGCTGAACACGCCGCGCGCGGGAAACCACGAGTTTGTCCTCATCAGAAAGTTCGTCCATACCCAGAATGGCAATAATATCCTGCAGATCTTTGTATTTCTGGAGGATCTCTTTCACAGCCTGCGCGGTATTGTAATGATTTTCACCCACTACTTTGGGATCCAGGATCCGGGATGTGGAATCGAGCGGATCCACAGCGGGGTAGATTCCGATCTGCGTGAGAGCGCGGCTCAGTACCGTGGTGGCATCAAGGTGGGAGAACGTGGTTGCGGGAGCGGGGTCGGTAAGGTCATCCGCAGGTACATAAATCGCCTGTACGGATGTAATAGAACCGTTTTTAGTGGAAGTAATACGCTCCTGGAGGTCACCCATTTCAGAGGCCAGCGTTGGCTGGTACCCTACGGCAGACGGCATACGGCCAAGAAGCGCCGATACCTCGGAACCCGCCTGGGTAAACCGGAAAATGTTATCAATAAAGAGAAGAATGTCGCGGGATACTTCGTCGCGGAAATACTCGGCAACGGTAAGTCCCGAAAGCGCCACCCGTGCACGGGCTCCCGGCGGCTCGTTCATCTGGCCAAATACCAGCGTGGCCTGGGAGGTGTTCAGAACCTCATCATCCACTTTGGAGAGATCCCATTCGCCGGCCTCCATCGATTCTTTAAACTCGTCGCCGTAATTAATAACGCCCGATTCGATAAATTCACGCAGAAGGTCATTTCCTTCCCGGGTTCGCTCACCTACGCCGGCAAATACGGAAAGGCCGCCGTGCTGTTTTGCAATATTGTTAATCAGCTCCTGGATGAGAACGGTTTTACCTACACCGGCACCGCCAAAAAGTCCGATTTTACCGCCTTTGGCGTAGGGGCAGAGGAGGTCAATAACCTTAATCCCGGTTTCGAGCATCTCGGTACTGGCAATGAGATCTTCGAAAGCGGGAGCTTCGCGGTGAATGGGGTATCTGCGATCCCCTTTGGGCTGTTTGATGCCGTCGATGGCTTCGCCCACTACATTAAAGAGGCGTCCGCGAATATCTTCGCCAACGGGCATGCTGATGGGGCCTCCTGTATCGGTAACCTCAGACTGACGCACAAGGCCGTCGGTAGAGTCCATTGCAATGGTTCGAACCCTGTTTTCGCCAAGATGCTGGGCTACTTCAAGATAGAGTTTTGATCCGTCTTCTCTTTCGATGTAAAGGGCATTATGTATTTGTGGCAGTTCGCCCTGTTCAAAATCGATATCCACAACGGGCCCAATAACTTGTGCAATGGTTCCTTTATTCATTCACTCGGTAGTTTTGTTCAAGAATTTTTCTTTCACGGACTTCGCGGCACGCAACGGTAAGTTTGTATGCAATAAATCGCGCTTCCAATAGCTTCAAAAGTTAGCTGTTTCTGTTTCAAAAATCAAAGCTGGGTTGCCAGAAAAAAAGGTAATGAATGGACATTTTATTAATAAAAAAAGCTCAAGCCATTCTTTCTCGCGCCAAAGGCGTCCCGTTGGGGCAGAGTTGCGTTCATGCAATCTATGAGTTACGCCGAGTTTTAAACCCAACATTTGTAATGTTGATGGCGCCATCAACAAAAGGTTTGAAAAAGAAGGACTCAACTTGCGGTGATGTCGCATTTCAAGTCAGCTCCAAAGGGCGCTGATCAATAATAACGTGCAGCGCATTATGGTGTGCAATTTACACCCTGAAGGGGTATAAAATGAATAGCCCCCGATCCTCTGATCGGGGGTTCAGAAGATAAACCGTAAAGAACCCCGGATGGGGTTCAATAGCTTGAAGCTCAAAGAAGGTATCGTTCATCGAAGGCAATTCCATGCTCTTTTAAAAGTGCCTTCAACTCTTCCGGCCAGCTCACATACCTGTGATGTGACTCCTGAGTTTTAATGTAGTCGATCAACCGGTTCTTATCGTTGAAGTGATGAGTGAAAGCTCCGTATCCTTCTTGCCAGCCTTTATCTGTTGGAAATAGTTTTTCCTGTTTGATAAATGTATGGCTTGCCAGTTTGATGTCTTTGATTAATAAAGATAGCGCCACAGTTGGATGAATGTGGGTTAGAATGTGAAGATGATCTTCTACCCCATTGATTCTGTATAAATGGCATTTGTTGTTGTTTAGAATTCCCCAGATATATTTATACAGTACTTGTCGTTTGTTTTTCTGCAGGCAGGGTATTCTGTATTTAGTGCCAAAGACGATGTGATAGAGAAGTTGTGTGTGAGTACTCATGAGGGGATGTAATGCTTTATGATTTATGTTTTTTGGATTCATCTGCTTATTTGTATGAACCAAAAAACACGAATTCCTTACAATGAGAAGTGAAATAGTTTTTAATTTTGGCCTGTGATATTGAACCCCATCCGGGGTTCAGATATGGGTCATTATTTTCTGACCCCGCGTTGCCATACGGGGTTATTCATATTAGATCCCTCCGGGATCAAAGGGCAGGAACACCCTAAGGAATGTTTTACTCAGCACTTCCAAAATTAAATTACGCCTTCCAAAAAGAACACCCCCATCAAACCGAAATAAGCAGAGAATAGAAGTGCATCTTTTTGTAGTTTTCACCATCAATTACCCGCAATCAATTTCTGAAACCTGATGTCTCAAGTAACTGCACATGAACCCGAAGTAACGCTCGAACTTGCAAAAGATCACGGCCTGCTCGAAGAGGAGTACCAGATGATTAAAGACTACCTCGGCCGCACCCCGACTTTTACCGAGCTGGGCGTCTACTCCGTGATGTGGAGCGAACACTGCTCCTATAAGAACTCCATTCTGGAGATCAAAAAACTCCCGAACAAAGGCGAGCAGCTTCTGGTGGAGGCGGGTGAAGAGAATGCCGGACTGGTGGATATTGGTGACGGACTTGCGTGTGCTTTTAAAATTGAGAGCCATAACCATCCGTCGGCCATTGAGCCGTACCAGGGCGCAGCAACGGGCGTTGGAGGCATACACCGCGATATTTTCACGATGGGTGCGCGTCCCGTCGCGTCACTCAACTCCCTGCGGTTTGGTAACATGGAGAACCCCAGGGTACGCTACCTGCTCGACGGTGTAGTGCGCGGAATTTCCGATTACGGCAACTCATTTGGTGTGCCCATGATTGGCGGCGAGATCTATTTTGATGATGCGTATGAGGGAAATCCGCTGGTAAATGCCATGAGCATCGGTATTGTGAAAGTGGGAGAGACGGCTTCAGCGATCTCCAAAGGGATAGGCAACCCCGTTCTGATTGTGGGCTCGAGCACGGGTCGCGACGGTATTCATGGAGCTACATTTGCATCAGAAGATATCAGCGCCGAAAGCGAGGCGAAACGGCCCAGCGTGCAGGTGGGAGATCCGTTCACGGAAAAACTGCTGCTCGAAGCATCACTCGAAGCTCTGAAAACAGGCGCCGTTGTGGGTATGCAGGATATGGGTGCAGCCGGCATTGCGTGCAGCTCGTCGGAGATGAGCGCCAAGGGTGGCGAGGGCATGAACCTGAACCTCGACCTGGTACCCATGCGCGAAGAGGGGATGACCGCCTACGAAATATTACTGAGCGAAAGCCAGGAGCGCATGCTCATTGTTGCCGAAAAAGGGCGCGAACAGGAAATTATTGATGTGTATGAAAAATGGGACCTCAATGCCGTGAAAATCGGTGAGGTTGTTGAGGGTGATCGTGTTACCTACTGGAAAGATGGTGAAGTGAAAGCTGATATTCCGGCAGATTCGCTTGTTCTTGGCGGCGGCGCTCCACAGTATGTGCGCGAGACCAAAAAGCCGGACTATCTTGACGAGGTTCAGGGTTTTGATATAAACTCGCTCGATCATCCCGGAAATCACAATGAAACGCTGAAGCGTCTGCTGTCATCACCCAACATCGCCTCAAAGCGATGGGCGTATGAGCAGTACGATACAATGGTGCGGACCAATACGGTAAATCGACCCGGGCCGAGTGACTCCGGGCTGATTCGGCTCAAGGGAACCAAAAAGGGCCTTGCGGCGAAAACCGACTGTAACGGGCGGTATGTGTATCTGAATCCGAGAAGAGGCGGACAGATCGCGGTGGCGGAATCGGCACGGAATGTGGTCTGCAGCGGTGCAAAACCGGTGGCCATTACGAACTGCCTCAACTTTGGAAATCCCTACAAACCCGAGGTATACTGGACCTTTAAAGAGGCACTGGGCGGAATGGGAGATGCCTGCCTGGCGCTGAATACGCCGGTAACGGGCGGAAATGTGAGTCTCTACAACGAAAACCCGAAAGGAGCGATATTTCCAACGCCGGTGATTGGCATGCTCGGTATTGTTGAGGATGTGGACAAGCACCGGATGACGCCCGAATTCAAAAACAGCGGCGATTTGATCTACTACCTGGGAGCTGAACGAAACGGCCTCGGCGGAACGGAGTACCTGAGGGTAATACACGGCTTAACTACGGGCAATGCCCCCGAGATCGATCTGGATGTGGAAGTGAATCTGCAGAATACGCTTCTCAGCCTCATTCAAAGCGGTACGGTGAACGCGGCTCATGATCTTTCTGATGGCGGCCTGATTACGGCACTTGCCGAGATGGCGATGGCTTCGGGCAAAGGAGCTACGGTTTCCATCAACTCGCTTATTAAGAGCCATAGTGTTCATGAAGTACTGTTCAGCGAGGCGCAGTCTGGCGTGCTGGTTACGGTGACGCAAGAACATGTGATGGAGCTTGAGAAAGCGTGCAGCGATGCCTCGCTGCCATTCTACTCCATCGGTGTGGTTGAGGGGAAAGAGCTGTTTGTGGATGATCTGATTCAGGTACCCGTGGCTGATTTATCAGCTGATTATGAGAGTGCGCTCCCGAATGCGATGGACGTGTGATAGTACCGGTTTGTGCCATCGGTGACGTTCTGGAATTGCAACAAAAAAGTAGACAATCGGTTAAGGGTGATCACGCAGCTTGTTTATGGTTTGTAGGTGCCTAAATACGGTTGACACTTTTAGTTAACATGTAACCTATTGGTCACCGTTAACGGCGACCAAACCTTGAACCCTTCGCCTTGAACCTTGAACCTTGAACCTTGAACCTTGAACCTTGAACCTTGAACCTTGAACCTTGAACCTTGAACCTTGAACCTTGAACCTTGAACCTTGAACCTTGAGCCTTGAACCCTGCGCCTTGAGCCTTGAACCCTGCGCCTTGAGCCTTTCAATGCTTTTTAATGAGCTGCTTTAACTCTTCCTGTGACGTAAAAAAGTGAAGATTTTCGTCTTCCATTTCTTTCAGGCACCCTTTCCTGGGTAAAAAAGCCGTTTTCCGGTAGCTGATGGCAAGATGAACCCCGCCCTGAGAGAGGGAATTCCTGTGGTTAAAAATAAGGCAGTCGGTCGCGTTCAAAAACTCCGGAACACTCTCTTCGCTGATGAACTGAGGTATCAGAAGAATGTTTGGCGCTCCTGAAGCTGTTTTTTTCAGTGATTTGTATAGCTTCATTTGCCCCCTCTTTACCGGCCCCACGATGATCAGTTTTTTCTGAACCGGCTCATTTTGGAAAATCTCACATACGCTGCCAATCTGCTTGTAGGCACTAATATGCCCAAACATCAGAAATAAACGGTCCTGTACTTTCAGCCCAACATTGTACCTGTGGTTTATCGCTTCCACTGCGGCCGCCCTTGGCATAATCTGGGCAGGATATGGCGGGTGGCTAACAACCCGGATCGAATCCGGATGAACGCTAAAAAAAGCACTGATATCGGCAATCACCCTCTCACACTCCACAACAAGCAGGTCGGCTTTACCTGCGAGCCAGCGCCGGGCGTAGTAGTTCATCCACTCGTGGCGGCAATCGGGCGGCAGGGTGTTCTGAACCGACCATACTATTTTACCGCCGAGCAGTTTGTACAGGAAAATAAAGATGATTTTGTAGATCGCTGAAAAAATTGACAGAAAGCCGGAAATTTCAAACCAGTGGTAGTGAAGAACAGTCCGCCCCCCGAAAAGCTGCCGGAACACCAGGTTGATGTGCGCCAGCAAGCTGATATTTCTGACGGGAATTTCGGAATCCTTCAGTATTTTTTTATAGTACAGATAGAGGTAATCCGAATTTTTGTAGCCAAAACGGATGGGTGGCGCTACAAGCAGCGTAAAAGGTTTTCCACCTGTTAATTCGCTGTATATGTCTGTAAGATCGCTTTTCTGATTCATACTGATGAACGGGTTCAAAAATGGTACTGCATGCCAAAAGAGTGAACCGTGCCAAACCCTGTTGAAAAAGGTACCAGAGCATAACGGATGGTAGCGATATCGAGAGTCAGGCCGCCGCCAAAGCTGAGAGGCCTTTCAGTGGGCCCGAACCGATAGCCACCACTTAGAAAAAGAAGGTCGGCTGCGGTTATTTTTGTAGCGAAACTTAGATAGGGATCGTCACTGTCGGAGCTTACAAAGTCGCCCGTTCCGGGGTCTTCAAGTTGATGCGTATAATCTGCAAGGAGAGTAACCAGTACGGGGAAATCGTTTTCACCGGGTGTATTAATTTTCAGCAGGTCGGCAGAAAGCCCGGCACTGAGCGCAGCCGGCAGCGTGGTCGACTGCTGATCGAGACTCTCCATTTCGCCCAAATTCCTGAGCGCGGCCCCGGCTCTCAGCCTGTCATCAAAAAGACGAAGTGCCGCACCTGCACTAAGCGCATAGCCCGTAGCCCGAAACTGGAATACCTCTTCGCGAAGAAACTGGCCGGTAATACCAAGCGAGAGCGGTCCGAAGCGGCGGGCTGCAGCCCCCGATAGCGACAAATATCCCACAGAAAAGTTTCCCGCCGACGGACCGGGCCTGTCCCTGGCTTCAAATCCGTCTGCAGAGGAGTTATAAATACCGAATGCGACTGCCGTTTTATTATTTACCAGGTTTACTGCCGCAAACTGGTTTTTCACATCTGCAATCCATAGCGTGTAGTTCACATCCAGTGCAGACTGATCTTCAAACGCAAGCAGTGCCGGATTTGAATAGATGGCTGCAGGCCCAACAGATGCGGCAGAGGACGCTTCAGAAATAGAAAGAAGTGCTGCGGATGGACCGATGTTCAGAAAATCGAGTCCGCTCCCGGTCTCCTGCGCCGTGCCCCGGGCCGATGTTAAAAGAAAAAATAGTGTGAACAGAGCTAATAACCTCATAGATGGAGTCTGAGTGCAAAAACGTGCATGGATGTAAGTTGCGAAGCTTCGCGGACAAATGCATAATCAACCGAGGGTGAAAAACGATCGTAGGGAAGCATCAGCGAAAAGCCTGCAGCAGGGAGAATAACCGACTCTCCTCCAATATCTTCGAATTTCAGTCCGCCGCGAACGGCAATGCGTTCATGCAGCTTGTAGCGGGTTCCGGTTCGAAGATAGGTGGTTTTATCGGTTTCTTCACGTATAGTTCGTTCGGTAAACTCACCAAACTGGTCGGTGTTTGTCTGAAAGGTTTCGGTTTGAAACGACTGAAGCCTCAGTTCAAAATCTGTACTTACAAGCCAATCCTCTGTTATTTCATACGCAATTCCTGAAATGATCCGTGAAGGGAAATTGAAGGAGTTATCTGCCCTCTGATCGGTTCCATAAAGTTCGGATGTATCAAAATCGTAGGAGGCGAGCAGGTCTTTTGCGGCGGCAGAAAGCGTGAGTTTTGGTGTTACTTTATACAGAATTCCGGCATCGAGCCCCACTGTTCCGGTACCGGGCACGTCGGTGTGGTAGCTGGCCAGGTTATAGGAGATGCCGATTCCGCCGCTGAATGCATCAGAAAAACGGATGCCAAACCGCCCTGCAAAACGAAATTCGCTGGTGGAGAGAAAATCGGTGTGGTAGCCATCCACCGTTCGTCCGTCAATATCCTGCACCCGGGCGTTCATCAGGGTAAAAGTGAGCCCGGCCGATGGAGGAAGCTGCAGGTGCGCGGTGGCGGTGTGCAGCCGGCGGTCGAACGCCATGGCGGCTGTGGAAAAATCGATCATTGTATGTTCCCGTTTCTCGGCAGCAAGAGCCGGATTGTAGTAGGAGTAGCTGCCCTCCTGATGTACCGCGCTCATGGCATTTCCCATCCCCATTCCCCTTGGTGAAAATCCCATACGGCTGAAGGCGCCTGCAAAACCGCCGTTTTGAGCAATTGCATCAGGCAGCGGCTGTATAAAGAGGCAAAACAGAAAGAGGGCCGGTATGATCTTTTTAAGGCTTTTCATCAGTCCAAAAGTAAAATTTTTCCACGAACAGAGCCGTTTGAAGTGTGCACGGAATAGAAGTAGGTGCCGCCGGAAAGTATGCGGCCGTCATCGGACCGGCCGTCCCAGGAAACCTCAAATGTTCCGCCGGAAGGAGCGGCCTCCGCCCGAATTGTTTTAACAGGGTTCATGGCGAAATCAAAAATACGTATAACCGGCCGGTCGGATGCGCCTGCGCTGAACTTTATGCGAACAAGTGAATGAATGGAGGGTGAGAAGGGATTCGGATAGGCGTAAGCATCGGTTTCGGGGGCGTCGGGCTGATAAATGTTACCTCCGGACAGCGGAAGATCAACCCGAAAAATACTCCATGATTTTCCGTGGTCGGGCGAAAACGCGAGGCCGTCCGAACTTCCGGCCCAAATACCGTTATCTGAAGAAGCAAGAGCCAGAAACGAGGCATCTGATTTAATAAATGTATTGGGGCTTTCTATTCGGTTTTGCCGGCTCCAGGTCGCTCCGTCATCACCGGAAATGTACAATCCGCTGTTGGAAGCCGCATAAACCACTCCATCAAAAAAACCGATATCATTCACCTGAATGCCCTCCAGGAATGGTTGAAAAGTTTCTCCGCCATCCTCTGTAAATACAATACCGAACTGGTCGCGGTTGTCGGGGTCGGCCCGCCAGTTGGTCATCCATATTCGGCCGGTCTCGGGCTGCTGCCGAATTTTTATGATCCAGTTTCCAAGAAGTCCGTTTTCCAGCTCCGGATTAAAAGTAATATGCCTCCACGATATGTCGTTTCGCGCGGCTGTGAGTGCGTTATCCGATATATTGATACCGCCTGCCGTTCCAACCCATACCCGCTGTTGGTCGTCAATCAAAAGGCCAAAGCCGAGCAGATTATTATCAAAGCGCGGGTCGTACCGGTTTATGGCACCATCCGGTGACTGAGAAAACCATTGGTAGGTGCTGTCGGGGTTTAGTTCGCTTTCAAAAAAAGGTGGGAGGATAAGGCGTTCCCAGGTCTGTCCGTTATCCACACTTCGAAGCAGGCCGGAGGCCCAGTTAACCGAAAGAATGGTGTCATTATAAAAATCGACTTCAAAAGGCGGTGACTGTTCGGGAACGGTAATTCGTGTACGTATGTACGTTTCGCCGCCGTAGGTAAATTCAAGATCACAGGGAGGCCCAACGCTTTCTGCGCTGCACTTCTCAGGAGCCCTGTCATCAAGAGGAAACGGAATAAAATTCCAGTTTTGGCCGCTGTTCCGGCTATGGTAGTATCCCATCGCAGCATTAACGGAGTTGCCGCCCCGGTTGGATGTAAAACCGAGGCCCGCCAGGATCCTGGCACCCTCCGTTGCGAGGGAGAAAACGCGTCCGCGTGCGTTAAAAACGCTGTCGGCGTTATCAGGTACAAAAAATTCTCCGGTATCGGTTTGATACGCATTCAGCCCCGGGCCGATCCAAATTCGCCGGTCACCATATTCGAGAGAGGACACAGACTGGCGTTCAAGGGATTTGAACTCACCGGGCTGGGGACCGAAGAGCTGGGCGGCTGCAGGTTTTGTGGCCAACGAGAGTAGAATCAGAAGAGAGAGTATTTTAACCGTCATCATAAGGAAAGATGCGGAACCGCTCTGCACTAAACTCCGATGTAAATTATATAAAGACTGATTCAACGCTTTTCCGCTTCTTTTTAACCTGAGTTCGATTGTTAAATTTTGAACGTACAAGTCCCCCTTATTAGGGGAGACTTCTTATTTAGATAATAGAAAATATTATTAATCGAACTGAGGTTTTTAAACTTACGAGAAAACTAAACTACAAAATATAATCGATTAATCGCGCTGAAAACGTTCTGCAATTTCAAAGATTAAAGAGGAGTGAGCTCAGCCTCTATTGTTGAGTAGTAAAGGGTGGTGGTCCCTTCAAAACCGCTGTCTGTGCCAATGATTAACCAGATTTCCCCCTCATCGCCGGATTGAACCGTGAAGTTGTTTAGCGACCGGTTGATAAGGGTATATTCGAAATCGTCATTGTTATGGGCAACATTGCCTATTACCGGCATATCGCCGCCTCCCTGCGATTGATTGCCCCGATCGATATTCATTCGGTAGTATCCATCCTCAAAACCCGCCTGTTCAGTAACAACCGGCGCGGGTTCTCTGGCTGCGGCTCCCGCTTTCAGAAAAACGGAGGTACCGGGTCCGCCGCCAATTCCAGCGGCATCTTCGGGGCTGTCTGATGCCAGTTCAATATCTAACTTCAATATATAGCTTGCAGAAGGGGTCAGTCCGTCAATTTTCCGCTTGATGAACATAAAGAGATCGTCGCTGCGGTTATCTCCCGAAATTTGCAGAGCGTGCTGGTTTGGATCGAGAGGGTCGGGAAGGGGCGACCTCTTAAATTCAAGGTTAAAGAAATCCTCTTCTCCTACGGGATAGTCAGCAAAACCACCGGTCCACTGTTCGGTACCATCAGAAAATGTATAAGAAAATTGTAAAGAGTCTTTATCGTCGGATGAGGTAGTGCAGCCTGAGATCATTAAAATGAGAAGCGTCAGAAGGAAACGGTACATCAGAACTCAAAATATTTAATTTAATGGTAGCGCTGTTTATGTATCGTGTTAACGCATGCGAACCGGTTTCATTCTGATTTTTTAATGCCGTGATCCGGAAAGCATCAAAAGCATTTTTTTCAGATACTATGTGGCTGCAATGTGAGCAGAGGAGATAAATGTTTTAAGTTTGGTTTAGTACATTTCTTGGTTATGATTGAAAATTCTCCTCTGATGCCGGTTACTATTTATTCAGTTTTGCGATTTACCAAATTCTCTGAAGTGAACTTGACCCGGAAGCGTGCTGCTCGATACTGCCCGGTTTGCCATAATACCGGATGGATGATGATCCTGAAGAGTGTGATGCCAGAGCATCTTCTACAGAAATAATCGCTTCGGATGATCCGCTCGTCCGAATGGTTACGTATTCTGCTGAAAGTGCCCCTGCATCAATCACAGAACTGCCCGACATTCTGATCTCCAGATCGTCAGCAAAACCGCTGGCGGTAACTTTTGTGCTCCCGCTTCCCCGTATTTGAAATACCGGTTTATCAATGTCCAGAAGTGTTATATTGTTTGATCCGGATACTCTTACTTCAGAAACATCCCTGCCCGGAATTTCGATAAACACCTCTTCCCGGGGACGCATATTTTTGCGGGTTTCTGATGTAATTATAAGCGTACCGTCTTCTACATAGCTAAGGGTATGGTCCAGGATATTCGATTCGCCGGTTATAAGAATCGGGCCCTCACTGTCGCCATGCAGAACAGTGGTGCGCGCGCCTGTTATGCGAACGCTTGTAAAAGAGGGCAGGGAGCGCTCTTCGGTGATCACATCACCGTTTCCCCTGATGGTTTCGTAGGGAGATACATAGATACTGAAACAGCCTGAGACTATAAGAGAAAAAACAAAAAGGAAAGCAAGATGACGTGCCATAGCGCAGTTATTTTAATTGAGGATCTGAAATGAACTACGAATGGAAATGGTCAGGGTTTCATTATTACACCGTTAAATTTGAGTAATAAATGGTGGGCTGTATTGAATTCTTCCATCACCCTGACTCGGCAAACCGGTATCCGAAATAGTCGATATCTTCCTTGCTGAATTCAGCTACCAAATCCCGTGTCTCGCTGTTGTAGTAATGCTGATAGGGTTTTTTCTTCTTTAAGAATTTTTTATGAGGCAAATCGGCTGAAACTCCGAGTTTATTGCAAACGGTCTCGAAATGTTTTTGCAACTCTTCAAAACGGCCAACATAATCGACAAGCAGTTCTCCGTTCTTTTCTGATAGCAGCTCTTTTTGCGAATGCATTCCTTTTTCACTTCTCCAGCGAATGTAGTTTTCAAAAGAGCCAAGATTTTTAACGGTTTCGTGGGAGGGGTGTTTGGGGCGGGATAGCATGAAGAAGTACATGGAGAGCTGCCAGTCCCATGGATTTCTTACCATCGAAAAGCTGAAATATTCATTGAACTTTTCATGACCCAGTTCGTTGGCAAGTCTTCTGGCTGAGATATGTCCTTCGTAGGGAAAGGGCTTAAAAACGTTGATATTTATTAAATGAAAGTAGTTATGAAGAAATTTGAAAATTCGTGGTTTGCAGAAAGGCATCAGTGCATGAGAAATACTGCTTCCGCCGGTTTTGGCAATATGGATAAATATGAATTTATGTTTATGGGATATTAACATGACAGAATTTCCCCGAAAATAAGCGTTATGATGAAGTAAATTTTGACTTGACTTACGATATAGACATTTTACAAAAAAGAAAAGGAGTTTCCGGTCAAAGAAACTCCTCTTAGATTTAGCAATCTAATGGACGGATTTAGCGGCCGTCCGAAGGTAAATAAGCAATCAAACTTTAGTGAAACGGTTCATGCATTAAGCCTGTGCGGGTTAATCCATGATCTTGCGAAGGAATGCGGGCTGATCAGAATCACGCTTGTTGATTCGCTCCTCACGGTCGTTAAGCAGTGTGTCGTCATTTCCGGCTTTCTTCCGTTGTGCAGGCATTTCCATCTCGTCATCGGCTTCAGCCTCACTGGCTGTTCGTAAATATTTAAGCTCCCTGCGGTGAATTGCCGGCGTATCGAGCGTTTTCAGGTTTTTTTCGCCCTTGTAATATTCACCGTCGAGGTCTTTTCTCGGACGCGCAATATCGCTGGCTTTTGGCAGCTTTGCTGCTGAGCGATTGCCATGGCTTTGAGCGGGTTTGCTTTCCTCACTTGTTCCAACCCGGTTTGTTTTTCTTTCCTGTTCGGCACTTTCGAATCCGGTTGCGATAACGGTAACGCGAAGTTCATCTTCGAACGATTCATCGATCACCGTGCCGAGGATAATTTCAGCATCTTCACCGGCCTCCTGCTGTATAATACTGGTGGCGGTTGTTGTTTCACGCATTCCAAGGTTGGTGCCCGAGGAGATGTTCACAAGAACATTTCTCGCCCCGCGAATGCTCACACCGTCGAGCAGGGGAGAGTTAATCGCTTCCCTGGCTGCAATTTCAGCTCGCTCCTGCCCCGTTGCAGAAGCAGAACCCATTATGGCTGCTCCACCGTCGATCATGGTTGTGCGAACATCGGCAAAGTCGAGGTTAATAAGGCCGGGCATCAGAATCAGGTCCGAAATGCCGCGCGTGGCGTTGTAAAGCACTTCGTTGGCCACGCCAAAGGCCTGCTCAAGCGTTGTGTTTTCATCAGAAATATCGAGCAGTCGCTCGTTTGGGATTACAATAACGGTATCGCAGTTCTTTTTGAGTTCCCGTATACCCTCAAGGGCGTATTTCATCCGTACCTTTCCTTCACAGTGGAAAGGGGTGGTGACAATACCCACCGTCAGGATTCCTTTTCGCTTGGCGATTCCGGCAACAACGGGAGCTCCGCCTGTTCCTGTTCCGCCACCCATGCCGGCCGTAATGAAAATCATGTCGGCATTATCTACCGCTTCATCCAGCTCGTGGCGGTTCTCTTCCACGGCTTCGCGGCCAATTTCGGGGCGTGCCCCGGCTCCAAGGCCCGACGTAAGATTTGATCCCACCTGTACCGTAATATCGGCATGGTTGTTTTTGAGCGCCTGCGCGTCGGTATTCAGCGCGATATACTCCACGCTGTCTAATCCTTTCTTAATCATGTTGTTGATGGCATTTCCGCCGCCACCGCCAACACCAATAACTTTTATCTTTGCATTATCCTGACCCTGTTCGTCAAAACTAAAGCGTGATGTTGCGTATTCCATTGTTAACTCCGTATTTGATTGCTTGTTTTTTGCTGATTTAGATTGCTTGTTTGTCTTCTCGAATGGTTCTTTTTGATCGATTATTCAGCTTCTTTGAAAATTCTAAATTTGTTTGATTTACAGTTGACGTAAGATCTTTCAGAGCTCTTTGAACCAGCTCTTCATTCGTTCCGAAATACTGCTTATTACTTTCTCTACACCGGTTCCTTTTGATGATGAGGGAACCATTGCCTGGTTATCCACACCTTCTGCCTTAATAGCGTGCAGAACCAGACCTACACTTGTTGCATAGACGGGGCTGTTTACCTCTTCAATCAGTCCGCCTGCAAGACCCAGCGGCCGACCAATTTTTGCGTCAATACCCAGCACCTCATTGGCGAGCGGACATATATTTTTAATGAGTGATCCGCCACCGGTTATCACAATTCCGGCGCTCAGGGAATCGCTGTAGCCGCTTCGCTTAATTTCAATGGCGATGATCTCCATAATCTCTTCCATTCTCGCCTGGATGATCTTAGCCAGAATACTTTTCGTTATCTCTTTTGGAGGGCGCCCTGCGATGCCCGGTATAGTGATCGATTCGTCGGCTTCAATCAGGTCCACAAAACATTCGCCGTGGTTATGTTTCAGTTTTTGAGCCTGGTCTTCCAGAACGCTGAGCCCGATTTTTATGTCATCAGTCACTTTTTTTCCCGCTATGGCGATCACGGCGGTGTGGCGTATGGTATTATCCTGGAAAACGGCGAGATCGGTGGTTCCGCCGCCAATATCAACAAGCACAACACCAGCCTCTTTCTCTTCGTCGTCTAAAACGGCATAGGAGGAGGCAAGCGGCTCCAGAATAATGTCGGCAACTTCGTACCCTGCACGCTCCACACATCTGTAAAGGTTTTTTGCTGCAGAAACCAGTCCCGTGATAATATGGACCTCAGCTTCCATGCGCATGCCGCTCATTCCCACGGGATCGCTGATACCATCCTGGCCGTCAACTACAAACTCCTGCGGAATCACGTGGATAATCTGCTGATCGGGCGGGAGCATAATCTGCTGGCAGTCTTTGAGGATGCGCTCCACATCCTGCACCGTAATCTCTTTCTCTTTGTTGTTGATGGTGATTACGCCCTTGCTGCGAATGCTTCGAATATGGTCTCCCGCTATTCCCACATTCACTGAGTTTACCTCGATTCCGGAGGCGAGTTCGGCCTGTTTTATAGCTGTCTTAATGGCATTTACCGTCTTATCGATATTCACTACCACGCCGCGGTTCAGCCCCTCACTTGGGGCTTTGCCTACTCCCAGAATGTGAATCCTGTTCTGCTCATTTACTGAAGCAACCACCGCACAAACCTTTGTGGTGCCAATGTCTAATCCTACAACAATTCGTTCATTTTCAAATTCGTGTTCCATGTTAAGTCCTGGCCTTGTTGATTGCTAAATGTTATTCTTACAGTGTTCTGGTTACTATCTGGTCGGCGAATCTAAGATCAATTGTGTGTAAATCGTCCATTCCCTGCACGCCTATCACCTGCGAATAGAATGCCTCCCAGTTCTCAAATTTCTCTACAAAACCGTACTTTCCGAAAATCAGCTTAACCCCATTTTGTTGCGTTAAGGCTATTACGCCTTCTGTGCTGTCCCAGGCAACTTCGCTAATGGTTACCCAGCCCGTAGGATTCGACCGTGCGGCTTTTAAAAATTCCGCTACAGCTGTAAATGAATCACCTGTAATCTTTTTCCCTGAAGGGGAGGTGCTGAAACCGTAAAGAAGAGGCGCATCCACAATTTTCCCGGGCACAATGGGAAGAATGTCTCCTGTTTCTGCAACATAAACCCGATCTCCGTTGTTTACGGCCAGTGCCACAGGCTCGTATTCATCAACCGAAAAAGTGAGTGTTCCCTGGTAACTCATGCTAACTGAGGCGCTTTTTACATAGGGCAGTTTTTTAAGCTGGTTAAAGTGATCCTCAAACCGGACGCTGTCTGCCCGCATACCTACCGGAGACTCCATGGCGCCGAGCAGCTCATCTTCTGCCGTAAAGTGATGGCCGGCAAACTGAACATCGGAAATCACGGTTTTTTTCTCCAGGTAGAGGCCTGCGTATACAGCAGAACCAAGAAAGATCAGCACCGCCAGGGTCCATAAAAGCCCGACTGCTCTGCCTTTTAGAAATCCGTTGCTATGTGTCTTCTTTTTACTCACGGTTAACTCTTCTCCAGTTTTGATTTTACTTCTTCAACAAATTGTTCGCCAAACGAGTAAATATCGCCGGCACCCATGGTGATAATGATATCTCCCTCCTGAGTGATGTTTTTGAGCTCACCCGGCAGGTCGGTTTTCTCCTGAACGTAATGCACGTTTTTGTGGCCGAAATTTTTGGCTGTACCGGAAATCAAGGTACCGTCTACACCTTCAATCGGAGCTTCGCGTGATGGGTAGATATCCGTTACCACAAGCACTTCCGCATCAAAAAAGGAAAGCCCGAACTCTTCATACATATCCTGCGTGCGGGAGTATAGATGGGGCTGAAATACGGCAACAATGCGCCGTTCCGGCCAGCCTTTTCTGGCTGCCTGTATCGTTGCTTTTACTTCGGTTGGATGGTGTGCATAGTCGTCGATTACGATAAGCTCAGGAGTGTCGAGCTTGATCTGAAATCGTCTGAAAACGCCCTGAAAACGCTCCAGTCCTGATTTTATCTGCTCAAATGGCATCCCAAGCTCCAGCCCAACCGCCACAGATGCCAGTGCATTTTGGATGTTGTGATCGCCCGGCGCCATCAGTCTTATGGTTCCAAGCTGTTCGCCCCCGGCCAGCACGGTAAATGTGCTGTACATCATGCTCTGGCTTATATTTACCGCGCGAATCTGCGCCTGGGGATTATACCCGTAGGTGATTATCCGCTTCTTGATATGGGGCAGAATACTCCTCACCTCAGATGCATCGAGGCAGACGATAGCCGCTCCATAAAAAGGCACCTTATTGGCAAATTCGGTAAATGCCTCTTTTACATCGTCAAGATCTTTGTAGATATCGAGATGGTCAGACTCAATATTTGTAATTACTACCATCGACGGCGAAAGCTTTAGGAACGTGCGGTCGTACTCGTCGGCTTCAACAATAATGATGTCGCCTTTACCAACAACGGCGTTTGTTTTGTCGAAGCTGTGCACGCGGCCGCCCACCATTATTGTGGGGTCGAATTTTCCATCCTGTACAACGTGGCCGGCCATTGTGGTGGTGGTGGTTTTGCCGTGCGTGCCCGCAATGCCGATTCCAAATTTTGAGCGCATCAGTTCGGCCAGCATTTCAGACCGTTTTATAGTTGGAATTTTTCTTGATATCGCCTCGCTGGTTTCCACATTCTCTTCTGCCTTAACGGCACTGGTGTAGACCACTACGTCGGCCCCTTCGATATTGGAGGCCTCGTGTGAATAGAAAATGGTAGCCCCAAGTTCCTCGAGTCTGTCGGTTGTTTCGGAATGGCTTCTGTCGGATCCGGATACTTCGTAACCCCTCAACAGCAGTATCTCGGCCATTCCGCTCATACCAATTCCACCAATACCCACCATGTGGATATGCCTTGTGCGTCCAAAAACCGGCTGTGTCTGAATCGCTGAGCTCATGAGTTTCCGGCCTCCGCAAGGGTTAAAATTTCATGTGCAATATGTTTCGCTGCATCTGGTTTGGCGATCGATTTCATCGCTTTTGACATCGTTTCAAGCTTTTTCGAATCAAAAATGAGTTCTTTAACCTGTTTCGTAAATTCTTCGTCTAAATTTTCTTCTTTCAGAACCTGAGCGCCGCCTTCCCTGGTCAGGGAGCGGGCATTTTTTTCCTGATGATTCCCGGCCACATTAGGAGAGGGGACCAAAATCGCGGGTTTACCGATATTCATCAGTTCGCTGCAGGTACCCGCTCCGGCACGGGTTACCACAAGATCGGCTGCGCCGTAGGCAGCCGGCATGTCATCAATAAAAGCGGTCAGTCTCAAATTAGGGTAGCCTGTCAAGTCCAGCCGTTTTTCAAGATCATCCAGATACTTTTCGCCGCACTGCCACAGAATGGAGAGCCCGAGATCGTTATGGAGCCGATCGATCTCTTTTTCCATGATGTCATTTAACGCTTTGGCACCGCCGCTTCCGCCGAGAATGAGCAGAACAGTGGCGTCATCATTAAAATGGAAATCGGTACGTGCCTCTTTTTTCTCTTTTTGCTGAAGCGTCTGTCGGACCGGGTTACCGAGCAGGCGCACTTTTTCTGGCGGAAAATGTTTTTCAGCGTCTTCAAATGCAGTAAAAATAATGGATGCGTTTTTTGCCAGAATGCGGTTTGTTACGCCGGGAAAACTGTTTTGCTCCTGCAGAACTACGGGAATTCCCATTTTACCGGCAACCCATCCCACAGGCCCGGATGCGAATCCGCCGCAGGCAACAACCACATCAGGCCGGAAGCGCATCAGAATAGATAAACTCTGTATAATGCTTATCAAAAGCTTAAAAGGGAACAGTGCGTTTTGTACGGTGAGCCTTCGGTGAAAACCGCTAATCCAAACGCTTTTAATTTCGTAGCCGTACCGGGGAACCGTTTTCCACTCCATGCGGTCTTTGGTTCCTACAAACAGAAAAGAGACATCGGCATCACTCTCCTTCAGCGCATCGGCAATAGCGATGGCAGGATATACATGGCCACCCGTGCCACCGGCCGCCAAAAGCACATTAACATGGCTTTTGGCAGCGGTGAGGGTGTCTGTAGATGATATGTCCTTTACGGTGTGGCTCATCCGTTATAAAACCGCGTTTTAAGATTCGTGTTATATTTTGAAATATTCAGCAGTATGCCCGTCATGATTGCGGCAAAAATAATACTGGTACCGCCATAGCTTATAAAAGGCATGGGTAAACCGGTTACCGGAAAAAGCCCGGTTGCCACACAGGCGTTAACAAGTGCGTAGATGGTCAGAAAAAGTGTAGAGCCGAGCGCAAGCATAGTGCCGAGTACATCGGGAGCATGCCGTGCGATGATTGCAATTCCGCGAATCATAATCAGGGTAAACATTGCAAGCACAAAAGCGGCACCGGCCAATCCGTACTCTTCAGCGATAATTGCAAAAATAAAATCGTTATAGGGTGCCGGAAGAAAATCGCGCTGTGTGCTTTTTCCAATTCCCACTCCAAAAAATTCGCCCTGTGCAATGGCAATATGTGCCTGCTGTGCCTGGTAGCCGTCATTCTGGTCGAGGCGTACGTTATTTACTTCTGTAATTTGGGACACATAACTGGTAATTCTGCTCTGCCGCTCCGGTGAAGACATTACGAACGCAGAGCCGCCAATAACGCCAACTAAAATAAGTGTTGAAAGCTGTGGCAGGCTGATTCTGCCGACGAACATCATTATTACAGAAATGGACATAATAACCGCAGCCGAACTGAAATCCTCGATAGCGATGAGGCCGCAGGTGATGGTAATCCAGAACATGATCGGCAGAAATGCGCGCGAAAAGCTTTTGATGTACTCCTGTTTTTCATGAATTAAGACGGCTACATGCAGAATGAGCGCCACTCCGGCAAATGCGATGGGCTGGAAAGTAATAAAGCCGAGATCGAGTGCGCGGGTTGCGCCCCATGCCCCTTCCCCGTAAAGCAACATGGCAAAGATGGTGCCCCAGCTCACTACCAGGAACAGACGGCTGAAACGGGCCAGTACACTGTAGTTTACTTTCGAAAGAAAGATGATGAAAATCAGTGCCATACCCAGTTTAACTACGTGCCTAACAACGAACGTACCTGCATTTTGCCCGCTCGATTCTGCAAAAAACGCAACCGATGAGAAAACGGCGAGGCAGCCAAACACCATCAGAATAATCACTGATACAAAAAGTATCTGATCGCTTCCTTTCTGAGGCAGCTCAAGCTCATCTTTCGTGGTATCGAAGATGGAGCCAACATTGCTATTTGGTGTTGTGTAGTACAAGTTTGGTTATTGGTTATTGGTTATTGGTTATTGGTTATTGGTTATTAATTCCTGATGAGGCATGTGTCTCGCATTTCTGTGATCTTACAGGTCCAAAACTGCTTGTTTAAATTGATTTCCGCGGCCTTCGTAATTCTCAAACATATCAAAGGAAGAACAAGCCGGACTCAGCAGTACAATTTCACCTCTTTTGGCAGCCTTTCGTGCTTCTTTAACAGCATCTTTCATGCTGCCGGCTGTTCTGAAATGCGGAGCTGTATCGCCGAGCTGCTCTTTAATGCGATCGGCGGCTTCGCCAATGGCAACAATCGTGTGAACCTTTGACCGTATCTGATCAGCAAGAAGCGTATAATCGTTGCCTTTATCTCTGCCACCGAGAATGAGCACCATCGGCATGTGAAAGCTGTCTAGTGCAAACCAGACTGCGTTTACGTTGGTCGCCTTGCTGTCGTTGATATATCGAACGCCTTTATACGTGCGTACGGCTTCGAGCCGGTGTGCAACGCCTTCGAACGACCGGAGGCTTTCGCGAATCAGGTCATTTTTAATTTCTGAAGCGCGCGCGGCAAGTGCGGTAGCCATGCCGTTTTGAAGATTGTGCCTTCCCTGCAGGTGTATTTCCCCGATTTGCATAAGCTGTTCTTCCTCGTTGTTTAGTTTAAGAATGATGTTTCCGTTTCGTATAAAAGCACCTTTTTCCACTTCCCTGCTGCTCGAAAATTCCCATAGATCGGGAACATCGTTTTTGCCTGACAGGCTTTTGGCGTGGCGTGCAACGACTGGATCATCTCCGTTGTAGATAAACGTGCTGCCGGTTTTCTGGTTTGATGTAATCGACAGCTTTGATGCCGCATAGCGGTCAAAATCGTGATCGTATCTGTCCAGGTGATCCGGTGTGATATTCAAAATGATGCTTACATAAGGCTGAAAACGGTCGATATGATCGAGTTGGAAACTGCTAACCTCGAGCAAAGCGTCAGCCTCAGGCTTCGTTGATGAAACTTTCTCAGAAAATGCAGTGCCAATATTTCCGGAGAGAATATATTCTCGCCCTGCCGTTTTCCAGGTATGTGCCATCCAGTTGGCCACGGTGGTCTTTCCATTGCTGCCCGTAACTGCAAAAATTGGAGACCGGCAGAACCAGCTTGCAAATTCAACTTCAGAGTAAACGCCTCTGCCACTCTGCAGATAGTGCTGAACAATGGGTGTGTTTGTTGGTACACCGGGACTGACGATCAGAAATTCACCGTTTAAAGCATTTTTGCCGTGCTGTTTCTCTTCAAAAGGAATTTGGTTCTCTTTAAAGGCCTGTTTTGCCGGTTCCGGAATGGATCCGTTATCAGTCACAAACGGAGATGCACCTTTCTTTTTTAAAAGAAGTGCGGCCGCAATCCCGCTTCGGGCGGCTCCTGCTACAACGATATGTCTGTTCTTTACTTCTCTCATCGCAGTTTAAGGGTTAAAAGGCTCAAAATTCCCAGCAAAATGGCGATAATCCAGAAACGCACCACGATTTTGGACTCGGGCCATCCCTGCTTTTCAAAATGATGGTGAATGGGTGTCATCAGAAAAACCCGGCGTCCTTCGCCATATTTCTTCTTTGTGTATTTAAACCAGGAGGTCTGGATAATGACGGAAACGGTTTCCACAAAAAAGACACCGCAGATTATGGGCAAAAGAAGCTCTTTATGGATCATAATGGCTAAAGCTCCGAGTGCACCCCCAAGCGCAAGCGAACCCGTATCCCCCATAAAAACCTGGGCGGGATAGGAGTTGTACCAGAGAAAACCGAGGCAGGCTCCTACAAGAGAAGCCGCAAATATCGTTAGTTCACCGGCTTCGGGCAGATACATTATGTTCAGAAATGAAGAGAAATCTACTCGTCCCGATACATATGCAAAAATTCCAAGAATGACACCTGCTATGGCCGATGTGCCCGAGAGAAGTCCGTCCAGCCCATCAGTAAGGTTTGCCGCATTGCTTACGCCGGTAATTATGAATACCACTGCCGGTATGTAGATCAGCCATCCGTACTCTTCACTAAAAAAGGCGTAGTCGATATGCACCTCTTTCAGGAAAGGTACAGTGGTAATGGTGTTAAAATCGTCGAAAGCCGGCCAGAAGTAGAGTGCGGTGCCTAAAACCAGGCCGGTTGCCACCTGTCCAATCACCTTAAACCAGCCGTGAAGGCCGGCCTTATCTTTGCGAACCACTTTAATGTAATCATCAATAAATCCCACGAGGCCCAGAACCAAAACCACAAAAATAATCAGCCAGGTGTAGATGCTGTCCATACGCATCCAGAGAAAAGCCGGCAGCAGCGTGGCCGTAATAATAATAACACCGCCCATGGTTGGCGTGTTTGCTTTGCTCAGGTGCGACGACAGTCCGATATCGTCCCGAATAATCTCCCTTAGCTGCATCTTCTGAAGCCAGAGAATGATGTTTTTGCCCACTATAAGGCTCAGGATGAGAGCGGTGGCTGCCGCAAATGCGGTCCGCGTCGTAATAAATTCAAAAGCGCCAAAGCCGGGCGGACTCCAAATTTCATTCAGGTAAGAAAGCAGTTCGTAGAGCATCAGCCAGCCTCCCCGGTTGTAATTTCAGATTCGGGTTGATCAAGGGCTGCCCGGGCAATTTCACGATCGTCGAAATGGGAGCGCTCACCATTTACTTCCTGGTACGTTTCGTGTCCTTTACCGGCAATGAGAATGATGTCGTTTTTGCCCGCCGCTGAAATACTCTGGATAATGGCATCCCTGCGGGAGGTAATTCTTTCGTATTCGGCTCCGTCAGAAAACCCGGCAACAATTTCATCTATAATTGAGTCCGCATCTTCAGTGCGCGGATTATCGGACGTTACGATGATGCGGTCGGCATATTTCTCTGCGATTTTTGCCATAACCGGCCGTTTTTTGCGGTCTCTGTCGCCGCCGCATCCAAAAACGATGCAGAGTTTCTGTTTCTTCTTTTTAAACTCTTTAATAGTAGACGATACGTTGTCGAGTGCATCGGGTGTATGGGCATAGTCTACAAATACCATTGGTTTTTGCTGCGCTCTATTGCGCGGAGTAACGCGCTCCATGCGTCCCGGCGCACCGTTGCATTCAGACAGCAGCTCTGCAACACGGGCCCCGTCGAATCCAAGAGCTGTACACGTAAAGAGTGTTTCAATCACATTATAGGCGTTAAAGCGTCCAACAAGAGGGGAATTTATCCGGGTATCGTCAATTAAAATCGAGAGACCGTTCGCGTCCGATTTTTTCAGAACTCCCTGTATCAATCCGTTATCCTTCAGGCTTACGCTTATTATTTTTGCAGGTGTTGAGTTTACAATCCATTCGCCGCGCGGATCATCGGCATTTGTAATAGCCCAGCTGTTACTGTCGAGAGAATTAAAGAGTTTTTTCTTGGCAGATGCATAGTCATTAAACGACAGATGGTAGTCGAGATGATCATGACTCAGGTTGGTAAAAACGGCTGCACCAAAAGAGATACCCTTCACTCTTTTTTGGTCCAGTGCATGTGACGAAACTTCCATTACAAGGTGTGTGCTGCCTGCCTGAACAATTTTTTTCATGTCGTTGGCCAGTTCAATCGGGTCGGCCGTAGTTAGGCGGCTTTTGAAAGGCTCAGTGAGAATACGCTTTTCAACTGTTCCCAGCAGCGAGGCTTTTACGCCCAGCCTGGTTAATACCTGCCATATCAGCGTGGCTACGGTGGTTTTTCCATTCGTTCCGGTTACACCGATAACCTTTAACTTCCCGGCCGGGTTACCGGCGAAGAACTGCGCGAGCGGCCCCAGTAATTTTTTTGTCTTTTTTACCGTGATGATACAGATATCGGGGGAGGCCTTAACGTTATTTTGAACAATGATGGCGCCCGCGCCTCGCTGAACCGCCTCATCAATGAAGTTGTGTCCGTCAGATTTTACTCCCTTAACGGCAATAAATACATCCCCGGCTTCAACATCTCTTGAATCCTGGCATAGCTTCCCCAGCGAATGGCGGCACACGCCCTCCACCCGGAGAGGTTCACAAAATTCTAAGAGTTTGTCGAGTGTCATTATGAATTACCTGCTGTTGTTGCTGCGTACATGGATTTTGCTTTGCCGCGCACTGTTACTGTCCTGCCTTTCTGCATACGCTCACCGGCTTTTGGAAACTGTGAAAAAACAGTGCCGCTGCCCACGGTTTGGATGTCGAGTCCTGCACTCAGCAAACGATTTGTTGCCTGCCTCATGCTTAAGCCGTTTAGATCCGGAACGGTGGAATAATTCTCCTGCAGCGGATCTTCAGCTGACTCTAACCGAATGGATAAAATGGTGTTTCCGTTAATTTCTGTACCGGGTGCCGGAGATTGCTGGGTTACAAAGCCCTGCTCACCGCTTGCCTCGTATGGCAGCTTCATATTTTTGATGAGCACTTCGGCCTGGTCGAGAGTGAGCCCTAAAAGCGAAGGGGCAGTTTTTTTATTGTAATTCCCGGCAATATGGTTTCCTGCCCTTCGATCAATCGTGTTTCCAAGGCTTGATACCCGCTTTGCAACCTCTTTGAAAATGGATCCGGCCGTAAATCCGCCATAAATACTGGTTCGCGGCTCATCAAGAAGCACCAGAATGATATACTCGGGATCATCAACCGGAAAAAAACCGACGAACGATGCGTTGTATTTTGTTTGATATCTGCCGTCAATATATTTTTGGGCGGTACCGGTTTTGCCGGCGATCTGAAGTCCCTCGATCGATGCCCACCCGGCTGTACCCGAATCAGAAACAACCTTCTCGAAAACCGGCTTCAGCTGACTAATGGTATTTTCTTTAGCAATTCTTCGGATAATATGGGGCTCTTTTTTTTCAACCGTTTCTCCCATTTCGTTTGCGATGCTCTCAACGATATACGGCTGCATCAGTTCACCTCCATTGGCAAAAGCGGCGTAGGCCTGTAATATTTGAATGGGTGTGGTCTGTACTTCATAGCCAACCGACATCCACGGCAGGGTTACAAGGCTCCATTCATAGGGTTTCTGAAGCCGTCCGCTCTCTTCATTTGGAAGGTCGATCTGGGTTTGAGTGCCAAAGCCCATGTTTCGGGCATACTGGAAAAATGTTTCGGGCCTTAACCGCATCGCAATTTCGGAGGTGGCAATATTGGAAGACTTCGCAATTACATCGGTAAAAGAGAGGGTTCCAAGCGGATCGTGATCGCGCATAAACTGACCGTGGATCATTCTTACCCCATTTTCCGGAGTTTCAAACATCTCATCAAACTCAACAACATTCTGCTCTACTGCAGAAATTGCGGTTACGAGTTTAAATGTTGAGCCGGGCTCGATCATGTCGGATACGGCAAAATTCTTTCGGTTCTCATTTTCTGCTGACCCGGGCGCATTAGGGTTAAATGTGGGAAAATTCGCCATTGCCTTTATAGCCCCGGTTTTGGGATTCATAACAATGGCCGTTCCTTTCTGCGCTTTATGGCGCTCTATGCCATTTTCAAGCTCTTCCTCAACGATCGACTGAATCTGAGAATTGATGGTTGTATACAGGGAATATCCTTGTTCAGGCAGGCTTTTAGGAGCTCCAACATAGGCGAATACCTTATTGTGGCGGTCTTTTCTTACCTGCTGTTCACCATGCCGCCCTTTCAGAATATCGTTGTACTGCTCCTCAAGCCCCGCCATTCCGTTAAGGTTGTGGTTTACAAATCCAATGACGTGCGATGCGAGTGTTTCAAAATTGTAGAGCCGCCGATACTCCTCTTCCAGTATCAGGCCCCGAAGGCCCAGTGCGGCCAGCTCTTCGTACGCTTCTACAGAGATATTTCGGTGAAGAACCACGTATCGCGAACGGGTACTGTTTTTGTTCATGGCGTTACGGTAATACTGAGCAGACTGACCGCTATACCGGCTTAAAATCCCGGCAATCTGGTTTACGTCCTCCTGAGTATCGATCGACTGGGGGTCGGCAGCTACTTTATAAGTTACCCTGTTTGATGCGAGCAAGGCCCCGTTTTCATCATAAATATGTCCCCGTTCTGCCTGTATTTCCAGAGTGCCGATCGCCTGGGAACTCCACAGTTCTCTGTACCCTTCACCCTGCAGGTGTCCCACCCGTATCAGCTGCACAAGGATAGCGGCGGGGATCAGCAGCAGTAATCCCAAAAGTAAAAACATACGGCTCATAATGGAGCTGCGTTCTTTCATTTGGAATCCGACTCTACATTTATAATTAAATCAGCAGGGCCGGCGTTTATGAACCCCTGCTGCCTGGCTTTTTGATAGATCTCCTTCGGGCCGGTCATTCGGTCGTAAACCAGCCGTTTTTCATGATACTGGCGCAAGGCCCGGTTGTGCTCGATCTGCAGCTGATTTACTTCAAGCAAAGATTGCTGCGTATTGAACACGTGGTTGATATAGTAAATCCCGCAAATCCCGATCAAAAGACTTGCGAGCACAATCTTCCAGGGGGTAAAAACCGGAAGTTTATTTGTTATTTTTTTCTCATTTGTTCGCGTGCGTCTGCCATGAGAGGGGGCAGAGCCGTCTGTATCGAACACTTTTTCAAGTTTCTTTCTTTTATTCTGAGCAGGTTTTCCTTTTGAAATACCTTTAAAGGTCTGTTTGGCCGGAGTTTTTAGGTACATCTATTCCTCCGTTTTTTTCTCTGCAACCCGCAATTTGGCGCTGCGAGCGGCCGAATTCTCTTCAATCTCTTCGTCTGATGGTGTGATAATCTGCCTTGTAATAACCTGTATAGGCATCAGCGGATTACCATAAAAGTCTTTCTCTATTTTCCCTTCAAAATTGCCGCTTTTGAAGTAGTTCTTTACAATTCTGTCTTCCAGGGAATGATAGGAGATAGCCACAATTCGTCCGCCGGGTTTTAGCAGGTCAAAGGCCTGGCTTAATCCATCTTTCAGTACTTCCAGCTCACGGTTAACCTCAATCCGAATAGCCTGAAAAACCCGGGCAACCGATTTTATAATGTGACGTCCATAAAGCACACTCTCTATGGCTTCACGCAGCTCAAGAGTGGTTTCAATAGGTCGGCGGTTGATTATTTCAGCCGCTATCTGCCGGCTCAGGCGCTCTTCGCCATAATGATATATGATGTCGCGCAGCTGTTTGTACTCATAGGTATTTACCACATCATAGGCAGAAACGCCGCTAAGCTCGCTCATTCTCATGTCGAGCGGCCCCTCTTTTTGAAAACTGAAGCCTCTGGCTCCCTCTGTTATCTGATGGGTTGATACACCCAAATCAAACAGAACGCCGGAAACTTTCCCGTGAACTTCGGGAGGGATGATGGTCTTCAGGAAGCCAAAGTTTCCATCAACTATCGAAAATCGTTTGTCTTCTCCAATATATTCTGCGGCAGCAGCGCGTGCTTCCGCGTCCTGATCCACACCAAAAAGCATTCCATCTTCATTAAGCTGATCCAGAATCGCGCGGCTGTGTCCGCCGCCGCCCAGTGTGGTATCTATATAAATGCCCGATGGATCGGTAATCAGAAATTCCAGAGATGCATCGAGGAGGACAGGTGTGTGAGGGATATATTCTGTCATCACAAATCCCCCTCTAATGTGTCGAAAACATCGCTTAGTACCTCTTCGGTGAGCTCCTGCGACTCTTCATCGGTGAGCTCCTCATCCTGTTTATCAAGATTTTCGGGGTTCCAGATTTCGATATATTTACCCATACCGATGAACACTACAGAGGAACCGATGTTGGAGAACTCTGCAAGTGTACCGGGAAGAGAGATCCTGTTCTGTTTATCCAGCGTTAAATCTTCGGCATGGCGAAGAATGTTCCGTATAACCGTTCGTTCCCGTTTCTTAAAACTGTTAACTTTATAGAGTTTGCTCTCAACTTTTTCCCATTCATCATTCGGGTAGAGGTAAAGGCAGGCTTCCAGGCCCCGGATAATGGTAAAACCTTCGTTTGCTTCTGGTGAGAGGGCTTTGCGTAGTTTGGCAGGGAAGGCTACCCGGCCTTTACTATCTACACTGTGTTCATATTGCCCTTTGAAGCTTGGCACGTTGGTTCCCTTTTAATGGATTGCTAAATTTATAGACAGTGCTGTATGAAGATGATACAGAACATCTCCCACTATCTCCCACTTCTCCCCACAATGTAGGTTATTGGCAGCTACTTTGTCAAGAAAAATGTTCTGTAATTGTTATATATCCTTTGGCTCGTTCCGATAAAATCACCCGAAAACCACTCTATATTGGTTTTTTTGAAAGAAATTTTGGTTTATGGCGAGGAAGGTGGGAGAGGGTGGGATAAAATTTTCCCCATGAGGTGAAACGGGAGAAAATGAATGAAGAATTTGCGAGAGAAAAGGAACGAACTCATATTTTATCAGGCCTGGAACCCGGTCAGGACACTATTATATAACGATAAACACCTCTTTTACTCTCAAAATATTGATGAATAACTACTCTGGCATAAAAATATTTTTTTGAGAATTTGGGCTGCCTTTCAAATAAAAAAATATCAATGCATTACAGGTGAAGTTATAAATGTGCAAACGTATCAAAAACAGGTGGTTTGAATTGGTAAATCTTATATTTAATTAAAAGAGAGAAACGAAATATACGTTGTGATTAACAGCAGAGAGAGTTAACAAGAACCCTTATATAAGGAGGAGATGATGTGGTACAATAAACGACTCTTCAAAGCAGCTGCAACAATCCTTTTTATTTCAATATTTGCGTTTGGATGCAGCGACGACTCTACAGGGCCCGAAGTTGATGAGGGGCCACCACCGCCCAACTTTACTATTTCATCGGTAGTAGTTCAGCTTCAGGGAGGTAATGAGGGGCTTCAGTTTTTTGCAAGGGGAAGTGGAGATTGTACCCTGGGCCGTGTGAATTTAACAAGTCCGCTTGGCGATAATTTTGTTTTTAATGCGAACAATAACCTGTTCCTCACGAACGAACTGATCGCCATGCAAAATACAAATGAAGGGTACCTGAGGATCAGCGGATCCTGGACCTTCAGATTTGTTGGAAACCACAGCCCCGGGGGGGAAAGGTTTGATGTAACCCAGGTTCTCACAGTGGGCTCTAAAGAGCTTCCAAACTGAGAACGTTTCAGGCCGGTTTGATGATCCGATTGACGAATAGCCGCATCAGATAACACAAACTGCAACGAAAATAACGAGCCCTGTATAAAAGCAGGGCTCTTTTTTTTGATTACGATGTTACAGGTTGCCTGAGATGACTATAGTGCAGTGAGGTCCTGAACGGTTTTTAACATTAGCTCAACTTCCGAAAAATTGGAATGCACAGCATTTTCGCGGGGTAAAAGGATGCATCATTAAAAAGAAGCGCCGTAGGAGCGGCATTTGTCAAGCCTCAAATATAACTACAGAACTTTCGCACCGATGGTGCTTGGTTTATAGCCTCTTGCATTTATGCATTTACAAAGCCCTTTTTGGGCTGCACCTTTTTCAACATGATTCTTTAGAATTTGAAATACCCGAAATGACCAAACTCGAAGCAGAACCCCCGGGGTATCCACCCGATTTAAAATTCATGAACTTCCGCAACTGCTATTGATTATTGAGCTTAAATTTTAAGTAAATCGGCCAGAACGCCCGCGGCCGTTACCTCTTTTCCGGCACCGGGCCCCTGAATAATCAGCGGCTGATCGGAATATCGGTCCGACTTGATGAGCAGCAGATTGTTGGTTCCGGAAAGCTGTCCAAGGGAGGAATCTTTGTCGACAGCTTCCACACCGATTTTTATTTTCCCATTTTTCAGGCTTCCGGTATATCTGAGGGTTTCGTTGTTTTCTGCGGCATCAGATATTCGTTTTGCCCACATTTCGTTTGCTTCTCCCAGACGCTCAAGAAAAGTGGAGGAGTCCACATCTTTTAAGAAAGCTGGTATCAGAGATTCCACGTCAAACTGATCCCGTTCAAGGCGCAATCCGCATTTACGGGCAAGAATGAGAAACTTTCGTGCCACATCTTCGCCCGAGAGGTCGTCACGCGGATCGGGCTCGGCATAGCCAAGCGCTCGTGCTTTAATCACTGTTTCACTAAACGGCCTCCCTTTCTCGAGCTCAGAGAAGAGAAAAGTCATGGTTCCCGAAAGTACGCCTGTAAGCTCGTGAATGGAATCTCCGGTTTGCAGAAGATCTTCGATGGTTTGTATGATCGGCAGGCCTGCGCCCACATTGGTTTCGTAAAGAAACCGGGTGTTACCTGCCTGGCTGATATAGTGAAGCTCGTCGTAAAGTGCCTGCGACTGTGTATTGGCAAGCTTACTTGCTGTAACAACATGAATTCCGTTTTGTAGCAGCCTCGTATAGAGATCGCTCACCTCCCTGCTGCCCGATGTATCTACGAATACTGCGGTTCCTGTTTCATAGGATTTGAGTTTATCAATAATCTCATCCCAGTCTTTGGCGGGTCCGCGCCGTAAATTATTTAATGTGTAGTTTTGCTGAGAGCGCTCGAACCAGAGTGCGTGTTTACGATTACAAACTCCAAGTACCCGAATAGGGTGCAGAGATTTAATTTTCGATACCTGTTTCAGTAAGGTTCCTCCAACAGCGCCAACACCGGCTATAAACAGTTTTTTCACTTTGGGTGCTTTATCAGATTTAGGTTTTTTAATGGCTTTAAGTTGTGACATGGTTCGTTTGATTAGAACTTATTTTTGATATAAATGGATTGATGATTTCGTTAAGCTGTTCAAACTCAATCAGAAATGCGTCGTGGCCGTACTCCGATTCAATTTCGCTGTAGTGTGCCCGGGGGAGTAAGCGGGCAAGTTCTTCTTGTTCAGATGGTGGGTAGAGTCGGTCGGATGTTATTGAAATCACCTGGACGGGAACATCTATTCGGGAGAGAACCTCTTCTGCAGATCCCCTCTCTCTCGAAATGTCGTGGGTATCCATTGCCTTTGTTAGAGTTACGTAGCTGAGAGCATCGAAGCGGCAGGCAAGCTTTTTACCCTGATATCTGAGGTACGATTCTACCTGGAACTGTTCTTTTTCTCCATCCTGAGGATGTCTGCCAAATTTACTCCTGTAATTTTCGGGTGTTCGGTAGGTAATCATCGCCATCATACGGGCGGCAGAAAGTCCTTTCGATGGTGGATTTTCACTATCATAATAACCGTTGTTCCACTTGGTGTCGGCATAGATCGCTGCCCGCTGGGCTTCACTGATTCCGATTGCCCACGACGAATGATTCATGCCCATAGCAATGAGAATAGCCGATTGTACCCGCTTATCCATGATGCTGAACTCAAGAGCCTGCATGCCGCCCATCGACCCCCCGATTACCGTTTTTATTCCTTTAATATTGAGCTGATCGAGCAGCAGCATCTGAAACCGAACCATATCGCGGATGGTAATTGTTGGAAAATCTCCGCGATAGGGTTCACCCGATTCCGGGTTAACCGACCACGGGCCTAATGATCCATAGCTGCTTCCGGGTACGTTGATGCAGATGATAAAATGCTCTTCCGGGTCGCAAAGCCGGCCTTCTCCAAATATACCGGGGAACCATTCGTCAGCTGCAGCGTGTCCGGTAAGGGCATGGCAAATCACCACAACATTATCTCGCTTTCTGTTGAGTTTGCCCCAGGTTTTATAGGCTGCTTCAGCCTGTTCAAAAACAGAGCCTTGTTCGGTTCTAAAGGGCTTCTGCAGCGTGGTTTTAACTACATCTTTATTCATAAATCGACTAAAAGTAAAAGCCCGGCTTGTTGTTTACAGGCCGGGCACGTGTTGCTCAATAAGCACGGTATTCAACATGGCCGTCTACCTGTACGGGCCGGTTGATGATATCCAATACAGGGCATCGTTTTACCGATAACTCTTCGAGTGTTTTAAGTTTTTTTTGATTGGTTTCGTTTGTTTCTATAATTGTTTTGTATCGCACAGAGGTAAAGCCTGCACGCTGATCACTCAGATTCAGGAATCCATGCAGATCGAGGTCTCCGTATGCTTCAACCTGCACCGATTTGAGATCGATATCCAAAACGGTGGCGTATGCTTTAATCACAATTTCCTGGCAGGCAGCAAAAGCGCCAAGTACATACTCAACGGGATTGGGTCCGGCATTTTTTCCGCCAAAATCTTCCGGTTCATCCGAAAGAAATTCAAAATTCCGGATGCTTACGTTTGCAAGAAAGCCCTCGCTAAGGCTTGATGTTGCTTTAAACGTAGCATTAGCCTTTTCGGGGCTCTTTTGAATTCCATTAATCAGGTTTAGCAGTACCGATTGCAGCTCTTCGTTTTCTTTCGTCTTTATGGTTTCTGTTGTACTCATTTGTTTGTTATTTTTTGATTGATGTCTTACTGCCGGTTGGCCTCGCTAAAGTTCCTTCCGGCGTTTGATGTTGAACCCGGTTCCGGCTTTCGGAATCGGGTTTTTTTATTTAAAGTCCCCCTTCGAAGGGGGCTGAGCGAATGCGTTCAGCATTAGCTCTGGGGGATGTTACGTTTGAGTATGAATCCCTGAAAATGATTCAAAGCTCCGTCAACACCCCTCCCTCCGCAAGCGGAGGACACCCCTCGAGGGGAGATTTTTTAAGCCGTCGCCTTAACCTTCTCAAATGCCTGTTCAAAATCGGCGATAATATCGTCGATATGCTCGATGCCTACGGAGACACGTATCAGGTCTTCTTTTACGCCGCCTGCGGTCTGTTCTTCTTCCGTTAGCTGCTGGTGTGTGGTTGAGGATGGGTGAATCACCAGTGTTTTGGCATCGCCCACATTGGCAAGATGGCTCGCCAGCTCTACACTTTCGATAAATTCACGAGCAGCATCATATCCTCCCTTTACGCCAAACGTAAGTACAGCTCCAAATCGCCCTTCGCGCAGGTATTTCTTCCCGTTTTCGTGATGCGGATGATCAGGCAGACCGGTATAGTTGACCCATGAAACAGCGTTGTGGTCATGAAGCCATTCAGCAAGCTTCAGTGCGTTTTCGGCGTGTCGTTCCGCTCTCAGTGAGAGGGTTTCGAGGCCCTGCAGGAGCAAGAAGCTGTTAAACGGCGACTGTGCCGCACCTACATCCCGGAGACCTTCAACCCGTGCACGTATGGCAAATGCGATATTGCCGAAAGGGCCGCCTTCGCCAAACACTTCCCAGAAATTGAGTCCGTGGTAGGCAGGTGAGGGATCTGTAAACAGGGGATAGCGTCCGTTGCCCCAGTCAAAGTTGCCGGCATCCACAATCACACCGCCGATACTGGTTCCGTGTCCGCCAATCCATTTTGTGGCAGACTCAACCACCACGTTGGCTCCGTGATCGATCGGCCGCGCAATCGCTCCGCCGGCTCCAAACGTATTATCCACAACAAGCGCTACCCCGTGCTTTTTAGCTACCGCTGAGATGCCGTCAAAATCGGGTACGTTTCCGCGCGGGTTTCCAATACTTTCCACATAGATGGCACGTGTTTTGTCGTCAATGAGAGATTCAAACGCTTCGGGTGTGTCTTCTTCCACAAACTTCACGTCGATGCCGAGCCGGGGCAGCGTTACCTTAAACTGGTTGTAGGTACCACCGTAGAGGTTCGGTGTGGAAACGATGTTATCGCCGGCCTGCGCGAGCGTAATCATGGCCAGAAACTGTGCCGACTGACCTGATGCCGTACCCACAGCTGCCGCACCGCCTTCCAGGGCAGCAACTCTTTTTTCAAACACATCCGTGGTTGGGTTCATGATGCGCGTGTAGATGTTGCCGAAGTCTTTCAGCGCAAACAGTGTGGCTGCGTGTTCGGTATCATCGAACTGGTAGGATGTGGTTTGATAGATGGGTACCGCCCGCGACCCTGTTGTAGGGTCGGGCTCCTGGCCTGCGTGAAGCTGCAGGGTTTCGAATTTGTAGTTTTTATCTTGTCCGTTGTTGCTCATGGTGTTGTTCGGTTGGTTTTTAGTAGTTGGTTAATGGGTATTCTTTCGTTTGTCTCTGTCTCGTATCAAAAACTGATGATCCACCTTCATACAGCGGTTTTGAACCATTTTTACACCCGCTTTTTCAGCCTTTTGCACCTCTTCGGGATGGTCGCCCGTTCCAAGCTGCAGCCAGATGATTTTTGGGTTGATTTCCAATGCCTGATCCACAACCTGCGGTATATATTCCGGCGCAATAAATACGTCGACGGCATCCACCTTTTCGGGGATAGATGTTAAATCGGAATACGCCTTTTCGCCCAGAATCTCATCAGCCCCGGGATTGACAGGAATAATGGTGTACCCCGCATTTTTTAGATACCGCCCTACAAAATGGCTGTCTTTATGTTTGTTTCGGGATATTCCCACGATGGCTATGGTTTTTACTTCATCCAGGTACGTTTCGATTGCGTCCGTTTCGGCCGAGAGTTCGGGCGTTGTCCTCATCTTTTTATCGTACCAGTTGTTAAATGTATTCTTCAATGTTTTGTAAATCTCTAAGGTTAAAATACTCCCCTCTTGAGAGGGGATATGTCCAACTGAAAGTGCGCAGCACGATTCAGTTGGGCGAGGGGTGTGTGTCCCTGAGTCTGAAACAAGGTCCATAAACACACCCCTGATCAAATCACTAAACGTGCTTTGATCTGTCCCCTCTCAAGAGGGGACCCAACAAAAAAAGCCTCTTCCAAAAATCCTGTGGGAAAGATTTTCAGAAGAGGCTTTGTGCGGTTTTTAAACCAGTTGCCTGATCATCTCATCTTTCCCAATGCTGATGTTTTTAAAAATCAGCACGGGCAGGATTTAGCACCTGACACCCCGGTAAAAAATTACCGGAACCGGTTGCTAAGGTTTCGCAGGGCCTGTCCCTCCACCTTTCTGGATAAGAGTTCAATAATTTTAAAAGAACAAATCCGTAAGTACGGGTAACAAAAAAGCCCTGCTGTTTCCAGAGGGCTCATATTCATTTCAAAACGAATTTTTCCCTCTGCGCTACGTGCAACAACACGTCATACACATGGCGCAGATGCTATCAGAAGAAAATATGTTTGTTCTAAATTTCATGGCTAAATGATAGCACAACTTCGGGGGAATATGCAAATTATTTTTTTATTCTTTTTTTTCTTTAAAAGCGTGCCGTGTTTAATGAATTCCCCAGATTCCTGACCCAGTTCCTGGCAATATCCTCTTTCACCCAGTACTGTACAATCACCGGATAATGTTCAATCACAAAAGAACAAGTAATATTTGTGATAGTGTGCAAGAAGATATTTGTGGCGGATCATTTTACAGGTAAAGCTGCTGGGGCCATTTTCAGGGATACAAAATGAATCTAAAAGTACCATTACAGTTTTCAACTCTAACATTTCTGTAAAATTCAGTTCAATCCCATCTGATTTCAGTTGTTATTACGTAGGTTTGTTCTACAAAGATTAATTAACGCACTCTAAGGAAATAAAAATGAGCCTGACCGACATTAAACACTCTAAAGCCAATTCAATTTCTGAAAATGTGAAGGACTATTATGGTAACGTGTTAACAAATACCAGCGATCTCAAAACCTCTGCCTGCTGTACTTCTGAATCTCTCCCGTCTCATCATAAGGAAATTCTTGCCAATATTGATGATGAGATTATGACAACGTTTTATGGGTGTGGTTCACCCATTCCGGAAGCCGTTGAAGGAAGAACGATCCTGGACCTGGGGTGTGGAACGGGGCGAGATGTTTATCTGGCTTCAAAACTGGCAGGTCCCAATGGGTTCGTAATAGGAATTGATATGACGGATGAACAGCTGGATGTTGCCAGGCGTCATGTTCACTCCCAGATGGATAGGTTCGGTTTTAAGGAGCCAAACGTCGATTTCAGGAAAGGGTATATTGAAGACCTGGCTCTGGCAGGGATTGAAGATCAATCCATTGATGTGGTGATATCCAACTGCGTGATTAATCTCTCGCCGGAAAAGAGAGCTGTGTTTAAGGAGATATTCAGGGTACTGAAACCTGGGGAAAACTCTATTTTTCCGATGTGTTTGCAGATCGGAGAATCCCCGAAAACTTTACTGATGACCCTGTTCTGCATGGCGAGTGTCTCTCAGGAGCGCTCTACACAGAGGATTTTCGACGGTTACTGCAAGGTGTGGGCTGCCACGATTATCGCGTTGTAACCGGTCACGATATAGAAATTGAAAACCCGGAGATTGAACGTAAAGTGGGAATGATACATTTTAGGTCGCTGACCATACGAGCGTTTAAACTCGATTCGCTTGAAGATATCTGCGAAGATTATGGTCAGGTGGCAACCTATCTGGGAACGATAGCTGAAGCACCACATAAATTTATCCTGGATGATCATCACACCTTTCATAACGGAAAACCGATGCTGGTGTGCGGAAATTCTGCAGCGATGCTTCAGGAGACGAGGTTTAAAGAACACTTCCGGATTGAGGGCGATCGGTCCAGACACTATGGTGCCTTCGACTGTGAACCTGCTTCTGTCTCGGGAGGTGAAAAGCAGGGAAGTTGCTGCTGATTTTATTTCTATACTTTAGTAAGCATCACGTTACGTACTATCCAAGGTCAGGAGGGAGTGCAGGGTTTCTTCATCCATATAGTATGTCTGAGATTTAATATCCCAGATTTCTCACCCAGTTCTCTTTCTCGCGCCATTTCTCACGCACTTTTACGTGCAGTTCAAGGTATACCTGTTTGCCGATAAATTTTTCGATGGACTCCCGCGAGCGTATGCCCAGCTCTTTAATGGCTGCTCCTTTTTTCCCAATCAGCATGCCCTTTTGCGATTTTCGGTTCACAATGATGTCTGCGCTGATCTTGTCGATATCTTCCTCTGCTTTATACTGTACAATCTCCACCGTACATGAGTAGGGGATCTCTTCGTGAAAAAGCAGAAACAGCTGTTCGCGTATCAGCTCCGATACAAAGAATCGTACGGGATGCTCGCTCAGATCTTCTTTGGGATAGAAGGGCGGACCCGGCAGAATGTAGTTGCGAATATCTTCCAGCAGCTCTTTTACGCCGTCGCCGTGAATAGCTGAAACGTAATGAACCGATTTGAACCGCAGCCGCTTCTCCAGTTCGGTGACTTTTACCGCAGCTTTCTCTTTGTCGATACTGTCGATCTTGTTCACAACCAGTATGATCGGTTTGTTGATGGACCTCAGCAGCTCAATAACTTCGTCGGTGGGGTGCCTGTCGAGCGGATCAAATATTAAAAGGATCACATCGGCATCGCTCCGTGCACGCTCCACGGTTTTCATCATTGCCTTCTGCAACTCGTATTTTGGAGTGATAACACCGGGCGTGTCCAGGAAAATGATCTGTGTATCCTCATCAGAAAAAATCCCCACCACCTGATGGCGGGTTGTTTGAGCCTTGTGGGTGGTAATGGAGATTTTGCTGCCGAGTATGCGGTTCATCAGTGTGGATTTGCCTGCATTCGGTTTCCCGATTATGGCCGCGTACCCTGATTTGTGCTGAGTATCTGTCAAATTATTTAGATCTGTTTATGATTATTTTGACTCTATATGTTTGTGAAAATATAACGGTACTGCTAATGGCATTCATAAATTTCTCATAATTAACGTTATCTGCATGTCTGATCTATGATTTCCCCTCTGCCAGAGGGGAAAAGGCTTGAAGGAAAACGCGCAGCGTTCTTCATTCAGCCAAGGGGTGTGTTCAAGGCGCTGTACCGGGTTACATTCCCTCATCACAAATCCGGCTCCGACCCGCGATAACACACCTCTGACTGCTCCTCTGTACGCTTCACCGTCTGTCTCCTCTCGAGAGGAGAGGCGTTGGCATCCCCTCTGCCAGAGGGGAAAAGGATTGAAGGAAAACGCGCAGCGTTCTTTATTCAGCCGAGGGGTGTGTTCAGGTTGCTGAACGGTGTACCTGCCACAAAAACCAGTTCACAGCAGTGCATCGTGAGCTATCAAATACACCTCTGACAGCTCCGCGGTCTGTCTCCTCTTCCCATCGGGGCGAGAGGAGAGGTGTTTACGTCCATTCTTGAGGATTAGAGTTTGATTGATAGCCGATTTAAGACACCCCGTTTTTCATGATTTTCAAGTACTCCTTTACGGTACGCTCCAGCCCCCAGTAAACCGATTTGGAAACCAGGGCGTGGCCAATGCTGATCTCCTCAAGGTGAGGGATTTCTGCAATCAGCTCATGCAGATTATCGAGGTTGAGTCCGTGTCCGGCATTCACTCTCATTCCCAGCTTATGGATCAGTTCTGCACCCTCCCTTAGCCTCTTCAGTTCGTGTTTGCGTGAGGATTCGTCCCTGGCATTGGCAAACGTTCCGGTATGGAGTTCAATGGCATCGGCGCCCAGCTCTTTGGCCAGCTCAATATCGTTGGGGTTGGGATCCAGAAACAGGCTGATTTCAATGCCTGTACCTGCAAATTCCGGAAATACACGATTGTTAAAATCATCAAAAACCGTCTCCATATTCAGGCCGCCTTCTGTGGTCAGCTCTTCCCGGCCTTCAGGAACAAGCGTACATAGTTGGGGTTGGACATCTTTGCAGATGGAGATCATCTCATCGGAAGCGGCCATTTCAAAATCGAGGATGCCTTTTACACTATTTTGCAGCTTGTAGACGTCCTCGTCCCGAATGTGCCGTCGGTCGCTGCGAAGATGGAATACGATGCCGTCGGCGCCTGCGTTTTCACAGACAGCAGCTGCTTCTGCCGGGTCGGGATACCCCTCGCCGCGGGCATTGCGAAGCGTGGCAATATGATCGATATTGACTAGTAATCTCATTTTTTATCGTTTAATTTTGTTTGAAGATACAACTTTCATCACCAAATTTTAATACGTGGACAGCCGATCAACTGTAACTATTTTATTTGTATTATCGCTCACTGTTTCTGCCTGTGGCGTAGCACGGGAAGCAGCGGTTCCGTCAGCCGGTTCCGGGAAAGCTCCCGTTATGGCAGCGGTTACCGGTACTTCAGAGATGAGCAGTGTGCAGGAGCGGCTATTCAGCGCACACAGCCAGTGGGAGGGTACACCGTACGTTCTGGGTGGAAAAGGCCCCGGCGGTGTAGACTGCTCCTCGTTTACGCAGATTGTGTTTGATGATTTCTTTGATATCTCCCTGCCGCGAAATACCAGGGAGCAGCTGCAACGTGGTGAAGGTGTTCGCCGAAGAGCGATTCGTCCGGGCGACCTGATCTTTTTCCGAACCGGCCGAAGTACTCTGCATGTGGGAATCGCGATGGAGAGAGGTGATTTTCTCCATGCATCGGTTTCCCGGGGTGTTATGATTTCGAATCTCTCGGAACCCTACTGGGCGGGGCGTTACCTGGGTGCAAGAAGGGTGGTGGATTAGTCTGCATCTTTTTTTCCCGCGTTCCACAGCGCCTTTGGGGAATTCCCCTCTGCCAGAGGGGAAAAGGATGAAAGAAAACGCACAGCGTTGTTCATTCAGCCGAGGGGTGTGTCAAGGATACAAAGCGCTGTGCTTGCTGCAAAACACGGTGCCGGGCACCCCGTGGTGAGCTACCGGACACACCTCTGACGGCTCCGCTGAACGCTTCACCATCTGTCTCCTCTTCAGAGGAGAGCTATAAACCTCCCCTCTGTGAGAGGGGAAAAGGATTGAAGGAAAACGCGCAGCGTTGTTCATTCAGCCGAGGGGTGTGTCAAGGATACAAAGCGCTGTGCTTGCTGCAAAACACGGTGCCGGGCACCCCGTGGTGAGCTACTGGACACATCTCTGACGGTTCTGCTGAACGCTTCACCGTCTGTCTCCTCTTCAGAGGAGAGCTATAAACCTCCCCTCTGCCAGAGGGGAAAAGGATTGAAAGAAAGCGCAAAGCGCTGTTCATTCAACCGAGGGGTGTGTCCAAGGCATTGAGTCTGCTACTTTCGCAGCCTGTTATTAGTATGTTAGCCATGAGGTACATAAAACAAAAGCCTCCGATTCGCGGTTAGCAAAAGGGAGGCTTTTCGGGCTGTCAACCGATATGTCTTTAAATCGTTCTACATATTTTTAACAATCTCTTCGCCAAACTCAGAGCACTTGAGAAGCGTGGCTCCTTCCATCTGTCGCTCGAAATCGTAGGTTACGCGTTTGTCGCTGATGGCAGCCTCGAGGCCGTCTTCAATCAGGTCGGCTGCTTTGCCCCAGCCCATGTATCGCAGCATCATAACGGCAGATAGAATGAGCGAACCGGGGTTCACTTTATCCTGGCCGGTATATTTTGGTGCGGTTCCGTGAGTGGCTTCGAACACGGCAATTCCGGTCTGATAGTTAATATTGGCGCCCGGCGCAATACCGATACCACCAACACAGGCAGCCAGCGCATCCGAAATGTAGTCGCCGTTCAGGTTCATCGTGGCGATTACGTCGTACTCGTCGGGACGCGTAAGGATTTGCTGCAGGAACGCATCCGCAATTACGTCTTTAATGACGATGCCGTTGGGCAGTTTGCGCCATGGTCCTTCTCCAATGATCTCTGCGTCGTACTCTTCACTCGCAACTTCATATCCCCAGTTCTTAAAGCTGCCTTCGGTAAACTTCATGATGTTCCCTTTATGAACCAGCGTTACGCTGTCACGTCCCTCTTCAATGGCGTAGTCGATCGCGGCACGAACCAGCCTCTTGGTTCCCTCAATGGAAATCGGCTTAATTCCCAGCGAGGATGTATCAGGGAACCGAATATTCTTGGTGCCAAGCTCTTCCATCAGGAATTTCTTGAGCTTATCATTTCCGGGTGTTCCCGTCTGGTACTCGATTCCTGCGTAGATATCTTCTGTATTCTCACGGAAAATAACCATGTCGGTGAGGTCGGGGCGTTTTACCGGACTGGGTGTTCCCTTGTAGTATTTAACGGGGCGCACGCATGCAAAAAGATCCAGTTTTTGACGGATTGCAACGTTCAGTGAACGGATTCCGCCGCCGACGGGTGTAGTGAGCGGACCTTTAATTCCAACAAGATACTTTTCAAATGCATCGAGTGTATCCTGAGGAAGCCATTCATCATCACCATACACGTCCAGTGCTTTCTCCCCGGCGTATACTTCAAACCAGTTGATTTTCTTTTCGCCGTTATACGCTTTCTCAACTGCGCTGTTTACAACGTGCTTCATCGCGGGGGTGATATCGATTCCGATACCGTCACCTTCGATAAAAGGGATAATCGGATCATTTCCTACGACCAAAGATCCATCTGCGTTCTTTTTAACTACAGTGCCTTCGGTGGGTGTCTCTAGTTTATTAAAACTCATTATTTCTCAACTTTTTGGTTAGCATTAATTATGATGGAAAATAGGTAAAATCCGTTCAATTTGTTATTAAAATGTAGGTTTCGGTTTAACAGCACAGTGCCGGCAGAAACAGCAGGAAACTGAACGGAGCACCCCAGGAGAGATTTTTTAACCCGAACGCAACTTATTTATTCAGAGAAGGCACTGCAGGCGACAAAGAGAATATCCAAAAAACAGTGCACTTTTCCCGTCTCAAATTGTATATTTATAACAATCTGACAGATGAACCGTTTTAGGAAAAATCACGGAGGAATTTATGATCAGACCTATGTTCGGGCACCGTTCGAAGCCCAAAAAATTCGATATGCCGCTCAGATATTACGATCCCAAAGAGGATGAGAAACGTAAACAGCGCATTCGGATTAAAACCAATCAGAATCGACACCGCGCTCAGAATATCCGCGTGGTTATTTATGCCCTGGGCCTCGCCCTGGTGATTTGGGTGATTGCAGTACTTTAAACATCAGCATCTCTCAGTCTTTATCAAACAAATCAGATTTAACACTTTAAAATTCTAAGGTAGCAGCGCTTTTTGAATTCCACAGGAGATACGGAACAGTCGATTATACGGGCCATGCCCCCCGAGTTATCAAACAAGATTGCGGCAGGTGAAGTGATACAGCGTCCCGCATCGGTCGCAAAAGAACTGCTGGATAATGCGATCGACGCCGGTGCAAGCCATATCAAACTGATTGTGCAGCAGGCCGGACGCACGCTCATTCAATTAATCGATAACGGGTGCGGGATGTCGCCGGTTGATGCAAGACTCTGTTTTGAACCGCATGCCACATCAAAAATTCAGTCGGTAGAAGATCTCTTTCGGATCCAGACGATGGGATTCCGGGGGGAGGCGATGGCCTCGATTGCCTCGATATCCCAGATCGAAATGAAAACCAAACGGGTGGAAGACGATGCCGGTACCCTGCTTGAACTTTGGGGGGGCGAAGAGAAGCGGTTTGAACCGGTGGCCGTGGATGACGGGACCTCGATCGCCGTACGAAATCTCTTTTTTAATGTACCTGCCCGGCGGCAATTTTTGAAAACAGACGCCACCGAACTCCGCCATATTATCCGCACGTTTCAAAACAGCGCGCTGGCCCATTCCGATATTGAGTTTGAACTGCATGCCGACGGCGACCAGGTCTACCACCTGCCGGTTCAGGACCTGAAACATCGAGTGGCGGAGCTTTTCGGAAAGCAGTATAAGGCCAGCCTGATTCCCTTCGAAGAGGAGACCAGCTATGTAAAAATATCGGGCCTGCTTGCAGACCCCAAACTTGCCAAGAAACGGCGCGGCGAGCAGTTCCTCTTCATCAACGGAAGGCCGTTTCAGCACAGATACCTCACCTATGTACTGTTGAGCCTCTTTGATACATGGACCCGCCAGAACGAGTATCCTTTTTACGCCGTATACCTGGAAATGGATCCGGCCCAGGTAGATGTTAATGTACATCCCGCGAAGATGGAGGTGAAATTTGATGACGAACGCAGCGTGATTCAGCTTGCCCGCTCGGTAGTAAAAAAGGCGCTGAACCAGCATTTTGCCGTACCGGATGTTAATCACTCCGATACTTTCAGCAGTGATTTTGATCTCTCTTTTGAAAATATCCGAAGAGGTGAGGGCGCATCTGCCCGGGGAAACGGAGGTTCCGGGTCTCCGATAAACTTTCCATCACGAATCAACTATCCATCAGGAAAAATAGACGGCGATGAAGCCGCCGAGCGACTTTATGGCGACAGTGAATCCGGGAAAGATGAAACCCGGTTTTCGCGAAGAGAACAGAAAAGCGGGGATGAGCAAACAAGACGGATGGAGCGGGGATTCTGGCAGCTCCATAACCGGTATATTCTCACACAAACCCGCACCGGCCTCACGGTGATTGACCAGCATGCGGCGCACAAGCGTATTATTTATGAAAAGGCACTCAGCGCCACAGAAGAGACCCTGCCTGGAACGCAGCAGCTTCTGTTTGCACAGACCGTAGAGCTCTCCGCGACCGATTTTTCGCTGCTAAAAGAGCTTCTGCCGATTATACAGCGAATGGGATTCAGTATTCAGCTTTTGAGCGGAAATACCGCCATTATAAACGGGGTTCCGGCCGATATCGAAATTGGGGACGAGCAGCAGGTTCTTCGGGATATGCTGCAGCAATACCGCGAACTCAACAAGAAACCGTCGCTGGATGCCCGCCATAAGGTGGCCATTGCGTTTGCGTCGAGAACGGCAATTCCGCGCGGAAAGCGTCTGGTGGAAGAGGAGATGGAGATGCTGATTGACCAGCTTTTCGCCTGCGAAGATCCCTATCACGATCCGCTTCAAAAACCTACGCTTATCTACATGCCTCTCGACGATCTGAAAGCGAGATTTCGATAAAAAAAGTTTTAACCTGAGATCAAATGTAAATCGGGGCAGGAATGCCGAGGCTGTCCAAACAAGAATTCTGAGGCTGTCCAAAAAGTATGCTTACCCATAGTTCAATTTAAATTATTTCGTTTACTTATAAATAGTTGTAGTAAGAGTTCCTCGTGTTGCTTCGCGACCTCGTG
>Ga0081527_100214_pt1 | contig 44974 bp, 36 predicted proteins | sample HotLakmasection5_FD_70992 | JGI IMG/M metagenome (GOLD analysis project Ga0081527, IMG submission 70992) | Hypersaline microbial mat communities from Hot Lake, Washington, USA - Section #5 (SPADES assembly) (version 2) | ecosystem: Environmental > Aquatic > Non-marine Saline and Alkaline >... | reverse complement strand
GGAAATTGGCGAACTGTTCATATCTTCTGTTGTATAACAGCTGGACAGCCAATCCGCCGATTGCCATTCCGGTTTGCCAGAATGCTGAGTATACTCTTTCTTTCTTTGGGGTTTTCTTGTCGGCCATTGTTATTGGCGGTCTTATTCCAATAAATCCCGCTGTGCTTACGAGGTTGGATACTTCGGGTTTTGCGCCCAGCTGGCCGATTGAGTCCAGAACTCTTCCTTTAAATGCTATATTATTATTTTGTGTATTATAATTTTTATTTTTCTTTGTATAGCTATAGAAATTCCCTTTTGTCTGCTGGTTTTCGTATTTAATTAAAGTATTTAAAGGTTTCATTTTTCTGAACTTCTTTTGTTCTAAGTATACAAAACACGTGAACATAAAAAATTGCCATAAAAATCTATCATGCAGCTAGAAGTTGCATAATTTATTTCACACTTTTCTACTTTTCCGGAATTTGAATTCACGAAATTGAGTCTAGTTTTTATGTTGATTTAACGGATATTTAGAGAAGTATGAAAAAGCAGAGTTTTTGTTCAACAATTAATAATATAACGCTTAATTCCAGTAGTAAAGTGTCTAAAAGATTTATTTTACAAATTTTTACAGGTTGTTATATTGCTCTAAAGACTAATTGTAAACAGAAAAACCGGGATTAAATCCCGGTTTTTCTGTTTAAGTTTATATTTCTTATTTTAATTTTAACCATACGCTCTGATGCGGCTTCAGGTTTAACTTGTAGGTATTTGATGATTTTTTGGTCAATAAACCTACCAGTGTGCTTTTCCTTTCAGGGTCTTTTTTGCGTGCAACTTCCTGCATCACGACCTGTTTTCCGGAAATAACATCCATTACAGCTTCAGAATCGTTGATTTTATCTGAGACTTTATTAGTAAGAGTTACTTCAGCTTCTATGTAGTCGCCTGATAAATTATTAACTACTAACATTTGTTCCGGGCCATAAGTCCTGAGGTAAGCGAAAATTTCCTTTTGAGGAGTTTCAAGTTTTTCGAATTCGCCTCTTCTCATAACCGGGTTTTCTTTTCTTAAATGGATAAGGTTTTTTACCTGTTTATAAATTTTTCCATTAAAGCTATCAGGGTTTTCCTGCGCATCATAGAAAGTTTCTCTTGTTATAGGACCTCTGTTGATATCCCTACTGTCAAAAAAGCTTTTTACACCGGCATTAGCGCCTTTTTCTTTAGCCATAGCTTCTCTTTGAGCCTCTGAAGTTTTTGCGTATCTCCAGTTATTTTGGGCTCCGATTTCATCACCATAGTAAATTAAAGGAATACCGGGCATTGACATTAAAATTGAGAAGGCCAGTCCGATTTTATCAGGTTTATTATCAAGGAAATTAGCCATTCTTCCGCTTACGCCGAAACCTTCCCTGAATTCTGCGCCTTTTTCAACGAGTTTGTTATAAATGAGATTTCTTGTTTCTACATCAACCATCTCCAGGGTTAATTCATCATGAACCCTGAGGAAAACGGCCCATGTTGCTGTATCCGGAATATCCGGAGTCATAGCATAAGCTTTCCAGAAATGGGAATTATCATTTGTCAGCATGGAAGCCCATATGGCAGGCATGTAAGGGAAATGGTATGCTATTTGAACTTCATCTGTTCTTTTGATTTTTTTCTCGTTGTCGCAAAGTATTTCATGCTCTGTGGATTCTTCCTGACCAAAATATGGAAGAATATCTTCAGGCCACTGGCATGCTTCTGCCTGCATTACTGACCTTGGAGCAATTGCCTGAACAAATGAGCTTAAAAGCTTGATAATTTCGTGGGTTTCTTTTAAGTTCTCGGCATTTGTCCCGGGTTTTTTGATGTAATAGGGGATAGCATCCATCCTGAAGATGTCTACACCGATGTTTGACCAGTGTGCAAGCACATCAAGCATATAGTAAAGAACTTCCGGGTTTTTCCAGTTTACGTCAATCTGGAACGGATAGAATGTGTGATAAAAATAGTAATCTTCACCTTCAATATTTACTTTTCTGTAGTGATTTTCTACTATGTCAGGGAAGATAAGCCTTCTTTTGGATACTACACCGTTATCCTCGATGTATTTTACAACTATACCGACCTGTTCATCACGGTACTTTTCGTGCTCTGGAAGTTTTTTTCTGTTCACGAAATAGTTAACTTTTTTCAAGTCGCCCTGCAGCGCATCCTGGAACCATTCATGCTGGTCGGAAAAGTGGTTAAGGATAAGATCAGCCTTGATTTTAAAGCCTCTTTTCTTAGCTTCAGCCATAAATTCCATGAATTCTTTCATTCCGCCAAGGTCTTTTCTGACGTTTTTGGGGTCTCTTATATCAAAACCTGCGTCTCCCATTGGAGAATCTATGAAAGGCAGCATAAATATTGTTGTTACGCCTAAATCTTCAAGATAATCAAGCATTTTGATTGTGTCTTCAAAGGTATTTGTTGAATTTTTGGTTCTTACTCCAAACTGGTCAACATAGAACATGTAAATAATTTCGTCTTTATACCAGTCAGAAGTTCTTTTTAAATCTTCCATGTAAAGTTTTAAAGGTCTGTTTTGTTTTGCCTTTTTAACGATTTCCAAAACTTTTGGATAAATAACACTTACATGTTGTTCACCATAAACATTTTTTATGGATTCCTTAATATTTTTTTCAAGTTTTTTAGGTATTTCGTAGTCTACAATTTCTGTTTCACTGTCCATTACGTTCATACAGCTATTTTTGATTTTTGTTAATGAACAAGCTGTTGCAAACGGGCTAAAGTTAAGCATTAAAAACATTGCTGCCATTGTAAACAATGCTGTTTTGCGAAATAGTTTTCTAAACATTTTTGAATAAATCCTCCAGTTCAGGTCTAAATTCTAATGATATATAATATCTCTATTAATTATTTTAAATATTAAAACAAACCCGGCTCAAATAACAAACTTTTTCAATAAATAAGTTTACCTAATATCATAATTATTATTTATTAAAGACTCTAAAATAAATTTTAACTAATTTAGCGTTCTAAAAAAATAAACGATAAATAGGAAATTTTATTCTGAAATGAACAAAACGGATAAATTTTAAAAAACCTGTATAAAAAAGCGGTGGCAAAGCCACCGACACCTCCAGGGAAGGGTGGGTGGGCAAGGTTTTTTAAAATTTTGCAAAAGTATTTAACGGAAATATATTAAAAAATTCTTACTTAAAATTTTCAAAATAATCCCCGCCCACAACCACCCTATAGGTGGCGCAGGCGTAGCCTGCGCACTTGTTAAATATAGATTTTTTGAAAATTTTTAGGCGTAAAAACTTTTTATTTGTTCCTTAAGACTACTAAATACCGATTTAAATAAGTAATCTTAAAATGAAAGAAATTAACATAAATCGGTATGCGTGATAAAGGAAACATAGGGACTAAAAGCCAATTAATAAATCTATATTAAAGTGCACTTCGCAACCGCATACCAGCTTAATGAAATGGCGGGCTGGTTTTTTTTGAAAAATTTAATAATTAATTTATTTATAGAAAACTTATTAGATAATTAATTTTCTTCGTCAGGTTCATCCCTGTTGATTTCTTCATTGATGAGTTTTTTAAAATCAGAAGGTTTTATGTTTCGAACAAAATCTTTGAATTCTTCTGTTTCTTTTTCGTCTCTTTCAACGTCCGTAGAAATTGTACCGTCCATAATTACGTTTGGAGTAACGAAAATAGGCGTTTTATTTTTGAGCGCAATTGCTATAGCGTCAGACGGGCGGGAGTCCAGTTGTTGTTTTTCACCGTTTTTATTTTTCAGGAATATTGTTGCATAGTATGTGCTCTCGTTGAGGTCATTAATTTCAATTTTTTCTATAGTATTCTCGGTTAAATCAAGAATATTGCATATAAGGTCATGGGTCATAGGCCTCGGGGTTTCGATTTCTTCCAGGATTCTTATTATTGCGCTGGCTTCAGCCTGACCTATCCAGATAGGAAGTGCCCGCCTGCCTTCCTGGTCGTTTAAAATCACGATAGGAGACCCTGTTCTGGTATCTATTGCTATTCCCATAATTTGCATTTCAATCATAATAATTAATTTCCGTGTTTAATCTGTTTTTATTGTTAAAAAATCTTCTCATATCTATGATAACATTTATTAGAGTTATTATCAGGCAAAAATTATAAATCTTTTAAATTGAATAAAAAGAGTATACATCAATTACTGAATAGTTTAATAACAAAATCAATAAAATTCAAAAAACTGATAAGAAACCTTGAAAACAGGCGCACAGTTTACTTAACAGGTTTAACCGGTTCTGCTCGCAGTTTTTTAGTGGCACAAACCATACAAAAACTTGACAAGCCGATACTTGTAGTAATGCCAGATATTGCGACAGCCCTGAAATACACAAGGGAAATCCGTCTTTTTTCGGGAAAAAATACATATTTCCTGCCTTCACAGGAAGCCTCGCTTTATGAACAGGTATATTCTGACCCGGAAGTTACCAGACAACAGATCAGCGCTTTGCTGGCTTTGCACAAAAAAGAAGCGGAAATAATCGTAACCCCCGCCAAAAACCTGCTAAATATTTATTTACCAAAGGAAACAGCAGAAAAGAATTCCATAAAACTGGAATTAAAAGGCAAGGCTGACCCGTATGAAACAGCGAAAAAACTTACAGAGCTTGGCTATAGAAGAACCACCACAGTCATAGACCCGGGCGAATATAGCTTAAGAGGGGATATTCTGGATATTTACCCAATCTCAGGCGAACCTGTCAGGGCGGAATTTTTCTGCGAAGAAGTGGAGAGTTTACGGGTATTTAACATAGATTCACAGAGGTCAATCAGGAAAATTGACTGTATAATCATAGAACCCCGCTATAAAATTCTTGTAACAAATGACAAAAAGGTTGTTCTGCTGGAAAAGATGTTTGAGATATTTAACCAGCAGGCAGAGAAACTTTCTGATTCTTCCAAAGAAGCACTGGAAGAATATATTAATAATTTTGTTTCTCTTTTTGAAGCTGATACTTATACAGAAGGCATAGAATATTTTGCCCCACTGCTTAATGAACGGATGAGTGATATATTTGACTACCTGCCTGATGATACTGTGATTTTTATGCATGAATCTTCGGAAGTCTTTCAAAAAATGCAGGTTCTGGACGACAGGTATATGGCGGAATACAAGAAAAACGCAGGAGAAGGGCTTGCCCTGGAACTTCCCTACCCTCTTCATAAAGGGCATGATGAAGTTGCGGAAAAGTTGTATAAATACCCGGCTCTAAGGCTGGACAGTTTTATTGATGATATGGCGGAAATCTCAGAGGAAATCGACAATGTAATTCCACCTAAATTCCTGGCTGATTTGTATAAAGCGTGTGAATACATAACAGAACACAGAAACAGAGGTTATCAGGTATTAATTGATACTGAATACCCGCAAAGAGTTGCTGAAGCGTTGAGAGAAATGGAATGTCCGTGTTTGATTCCTGATGATGAAATCAACCTGGAAAAGCTGGATGTGAGCAAGGAAGTCATAGTTTCTCACGTCGGGTTTGAGGACGGGTTTGTTATTCCGGAAATCAATCTTCTGGTGCTAACTGATGTTGAGCTTTTTAATAAAAAATTAAAAAAAGCAACACTTGGTAAAAGGACTTCCAAAAAAGAAAGTATAGATTACCTTGTATCTGTTAACGACCTCAAGGAAGGGGATTATGTTGTTCACTCCAAGCACGGTATCGGCATGTTTGTGGGGATGTGCAAGCAGGAACTTGACGGCGAGGAGCGGGATTATTTAAGTATAGAATATTCCAACAACGACAAATTACATATGCCAGCCGAGCAGATTAACCTGTTATCAAGATACAGGGGTGCAAGCGGTCCGCCAAAATTATCTAAAATGGGTGGAACTGATTGGTCAGGAGTAAAAAGAAAAGTTAAAAAAGCCATCGCAGATATTGCGCAGGACTTACTTGCCCTGTATGCGAAACGTGCAAAGACAGAAGGATTTATTTTTGAGCAGGATAGCGCCTGGCAAATGGAGCTTGAAAACGCATTCCCGTTTACGGAAACGCCTGACCAGATGCAGGCAATTATTGATTCTAAAAAGGATATGGAAACCGATAAAGTAATGGATAGGCTGATCTGCGGTGATGTAGGATTCGGCAAGACAGAAGTTGCACTGCGGGCTGTGTTTAAAGCAATCCTTTCCGGTAAGCAGGCAGCGGTACTTGTACCGACAACCATTCTTGCACAGCAACATTTTAATACATTCGTGGAAAGGTTCAGTCCCTATCCGATCCGAATTGAGCTTTTATCAAGGTTTAGATCGGCAAAACAGCAGAAAGAAGCCCTGAAAAAGATTCTTACCGGCGAATGCGACCTGGTAATCGGAACACACCGATTGTTACAAAAGGATGTCCAGTTCAAGAACCTTGGTTTTCTTGTAGTTGACGAGGAGCACAGGTTTGGGGTTTCGCATAAGGAAAAAATAAAACAGCTCAAAACAGAAATTGATGTGCTGACCCTGTCAGCGACTCCAATCCCCAGAACATTGAATATGGCTTTATCAGGATTGAAAGAAATGAGTATAATCAACACACCGCCTGTAAACCGTGCCCCTATTAAGACCTATGTTGGTGCATATAACGAATCCATAGTCAGGACAGCTATCCTGCACGAACTGGAAAGGGAAGGGCAGGTTTATTTCCTGCATAATCGTGTTCAATCAATTTACCGGGTTGCGGATGAGTTGCAGCAATTGCTGCCGGAAGCGAGGATTGCGGTAGGACATGGTCAGATGAAGGAAAAAGAGCTGGAAAAAGTTATGTTCGAGTTTTACAATCACGAATATGATATCCTGATGTGTACTACCATTATTGAATCCGGGCTTGATATACCCAATGTGAACACCATAATAATTGACGATGCGGACAAATTTGGATTGGCACAGCTCTATCAAATAAGAGGAAGAGTCGGCAGAAGCGAAAGACAGGCTTATGCATACTGTCTTCACCGCCCGAACAAACTACTTACCCCGGAGGCAAAGGACAGGTTAAAGGCAATAAAAGACTTTACCACATTGGGAAGTGGTTACCAGATTGCATTAAGGGATTTAGAGATAAGGGGCATAGGAAATATTCTCGGCCCGCAGCAGCACGGGCATATGGTGGCGGTAGGTTTTGATATGTACTGTCAGCTTATGGAAGAGACCATAAATGAATTAAAAGGCGAAAGGACCAAAAAGAAAGAACCTACTGTAATTGATATAAACATAACCGCCTTTATCCCGGATGAATGGGTGGGTGATAAAGAACAGAAAATGATCGAATATAAGCGGCTTGCGGATGTTGCCAGTTTGCAGGAGTTGGAAGTGTTGCGGGATGAGTGGACAGACAGGTTCGGCGGTATCCCGCAGGAAGTCGAGTATCTTATCAGGATTATCCAGCTCAGGCTTATGGCGACAGAAATCGGTCTTAATCTTGTCAGGGAAATTTATACTGACATCAGGATTTTTTCTGATTATTCGTTTACAGAATTCAAGATGTTGCAGAACGGCTTAAAGCCCAAGATTTCCAGTAAGATGAAATGGGCAAAAGCCCCTATGAAATCGGAAAACGGAAGCTCTGTAATAATTCTGGACTGTTCATATTTTACAAACGACGAAAAACTTCAGGTACTCGAAGAAATTTTTACCACAGTAAGTAATTTTGAAGTAGCTATATAAACTGAATTTTAAGGTTAATATTTTTTATTTAGTTGTTTTGTAAAAACAGCAGTAAAACTGGTAAAGCTTAATGAATATTAACTTTAAAGGCTATGGGGCTTGTCCCTTGAAAGCTCTTCACTTGCAGATGCCATCTTACTTTGATCAGAAGAATACGGTCTTGGACGCAGCTGTTGAACTGGAAGAAATCGCTAAACAGGAAAATTTTGATGTTTTTATACACGCAAACGGAGACTTATATAGCGGAAACCAGGCCGGGGATTTAACGACATATAAATTTCCTGAATATCAGAATGTAAGACCTTTTATTCAGGATATGAGGCTTTTTCTTCCTAACGAAAAATTAGGGATTTTTAAGAATACAAGACGGCCCCAAATTGCAGAAAGCGAAAGAAAAGAATCAGAAAAATTTGTAAAAGCAGTTAATAGAAATCCTCTGGAGCTTTCTATGCTTACAGAAGGAGGAAATCTGTTTATAGGCAAAAAAGATAATGGAGAAAAGTATCTTCTTATTGGAGATACTCCTATAAGAAGGAGCAGCGAGGTTTTAAGCGAAGAATGGGACAAAGCTGACCTTCAGGCAAAAAAGCAACTCGGCAAAGGCGCAATCGAGAAAATCGCCAAAGAAACCGGTATAAAACCTGATAACATCTATATGATTAGCCAGAGCCCTGATTTCTCCCCTGCTTTAGCAGAAAGATTACCACCGGATTTTCAGATGGATTTTCATATTGATATGGTTGTAAGACCTTTAAAATATCCGTATGTACTGGTAAATGATCCTTCCAGGATAGACATTGAAAATTCCGGAATGAACAGGTTTCTATGGCAGAAGCAAGTGGAGAATATACGCAGGGGAAGGCTGACTTCCCCGGAAAAAATAATGGATGAACTTAAGGCACAAGGATTCGTACCTATTCCGGTACCGGGTATAATCAATGAAAAAAATGCAAACTATACTAATGCTATAGTCCATGAAAGGCCAAACGGAGAGCTTGTTTATATAACAAACAGCGCTTCAGGGCACCAGAAAGATATTGGTTCAAATCTTGATAATCTCTTTAAGTCATACATTGAAAAAAACGTGTCCGGTATAAAAGAAATAAAATTTGTAAAAAATCATCTTTTAGACAAGCTTGGCGGAATCCATTGTATGACTCTTGAAGAACCGGATTTTGAAAAATGGGCATAAATTTAAGGAATATTAAAATGCATTACATTTTTTAGAGTATGCATAGTTAACATAATAGACAAATTTTTATATTCGGGTTGTAATATTGATGATCATTTATAATTAAAAGGTAAAATCAAGCGATGACTAACAGTGAAAACAAAAAAATAAAAGTATCCTTTCCGCATATGGGAAGTCTGTATATAGTACTTTCCTCACTGGTAAAATCACTGGGCGGGGAAGTTGTAGTACCCCCAAAAACCACCCAAAAGACATTATCTATCGGAACAAAATACAGCCCGGAAGCTATATGCTTACCATATAAGCTACTTTTAGGCAATTACATAGAAGCAGTGGAAAAAGGCGCAGAAGCTGTGTTAATGATAAGCAGCCCGGGGATTTGCAGGCTGGGAGAATACAGCAAGTCTATTAAAAACGCCATGGAAGACCTTGGTTATAAGATTAAATATGTTGATGTTGACCTTTATAAAGGTAAATTTTTTGAAATCCTCAACGCAATGAAGTCAGTAACAGGCAACAACAATATTGTAGATGTAGGAAAAGCTATTATACTATCATTCAATAAAATTTTTGTTCTGGATAACCTTGATAATATTCTTTCTTACTATAGAGCAAGGGAATTTGAAATAGGAGAGGCTGAAAAGGCTTATAATAAAGCTACACAGTGGATTGACGAAGCCTATACAAGCAAGGAACTGAAAGAAGCCAATTACGAAGCAATAAACGAAATAAAGAAAACACCAATTGATGAGAATAAAGAAGTTTTAAAAGTTGATTTAACCGGTGAAATTTTCATGGTCCTTGATCCATTTTCTAATCAACATATTGAAAGAGAACTGGGTATGCTTGGTGTTCAGACAAAAAGAAGCATGAATTTAAGCGGCTGGTTAAAAACAGCAATAATCCCGAAAATTCTCCGAAAAGGCGAAACACATATGGAAAGAGCGTTCAGGTTTGCAAAACCGTATTTAACACGTGATATAGGCGGCGATGCGATTGAATCTGTCAGCGATGTTGCTTATGCTACAAGTAAAGGAACTGACGGAATTATCCATATCAGTCCGTTCACCTGTATGCCGGAAATCATGTCCCAGAACATATTCCCGAAGATGAGGCAGGATGGTTCACTCCCTATACTTGCGCTTGTCCTTGATGAGCAGACAGGGCGTGCAGGTTTTGTAACAAGGCTTGAAGCTTTTGTAGACCTAATGAAACGCAGAAAAAGACAATTAATTACAAGTACAGTATAAATTTTTATCCGGCATGAATGAATTTGTTCATAAAACTGTTTTGCTGAAAGAAGCAGTTGACCTGCTGAATTGTCAGCCGGGAAAGACTTATATTGACGCAACAGCCGGTGGTGGGGGACATTCTTTTGAAATCGCAAAAAGGATTGCGCCAGGGGGCAGGCTGATTATCCTGGATACTGACCCTGTTGCCATAAAAGCATGCTCTGAAAAAGTTAAGGAATATAAAGATATAACAACAATAATCAGATCAAATTATTCTGAAATCCCCAATATCTTAAAAGAACTTAATATTGATAGGCTAGACGGCGGAATACTCTTTGACCTGGGCGTTTCCTTTTATCAGTTAACCTCACAGGAAAGAGGGTTCAGCTTTCAACAGGAATCTCCGCTGGATATGCGAATGAACCCGAATAATCCCGTATCAGCTTATGATATAGTGAATAGCTGGCCTGAAAATGAGCTATACAGAATATTTAAGGAATACGGAGAAGAGCGGCATTCCCGTAAAATGGCGAAAAAAATCGTTGAAATCAGAAAAAAACAGAAAATAGAAACAACAAAGGAACTTGCAGACCTGGCTTTAAAGACTATTCCACGTGCGGGGCAGAAGATTCACCCTGCAACCCGTGTCTTCCAGGGATTGCGGATTGCGGTAAATAATGAACTGAATATTTTAGAGGAAACCCTGAATAAGGTGGTTCACTTATTGGGCAAAAATGCTAGAATAGTTGTAATAAGTTTTCATTCACTGGAAGATCGGATAGTAAAAAATACTTTCAGGAATTATTCTTCTAAATGTACGTGTTCCCCTGAAAAGCCAATATGCGAGTGTGGACCGCCAATCCTGAAAGTCTTAACAAAAAAACCAGTAGTACCTACTACAGAAGAAGTGAAAGAAAATCCGTCTGCCAGAAGCTCAAAATTAAGAGCAGCGGAAAAAATAAAGTAAGCTATCGGTGGAGTAAGGATATTAAGGAGTTTTAAGGTAAATATGATGGCATCTCCTAATTTTTCAGAAAATATAAAGAAAAAAACAGAACCGAAAAAATCTGTTGTTAAGGGAAAATTTCCTGAAAAAACTGCTGTATATCCTAAACCTGCTGTTTTAAAAGTTAACATAATGCTTGCATTCTGCCTTGCTGTGGCGGTTGTTTTATCAATGGTTAGCTATCTTGCCGTAATAGCCAAGGAAAACAGGATTAAAGACTTGCATACTTCTACAAATAAAATTAATTACGAAAATATAGAACTGCAAAATAAGGTTGACTACTTAAAATCTTTTTATACCATTGACGATAAGGTACAAAAAATAGACTTCCTTAAAAAAGCTGACAAAGTGATGGAAGTGAGCAAGAAAAGCCGAGCACCTCTTTATTATGAGAACAAAGAATTCTTTGATGTAACTTCAGTATCTGGATTCTAATCTTAAAGTCATATCAAAAAGATTTATTAAAGGATGCTAACAGAGTGCTGAAAAAAATCAGCAAAATTTGAAACCTAAAAAAACAGAAGATATAGCAAAAGATGAAAGCACTTTTTAAAATAAGTCCCAAAAAATATAATTTCTGGTCAATAATTATCCAGAGCATGATTTTTTTATTAGCCGGGATAATTCTTTTAAAACTGGGGTATCTTCAAATAGTAGAGGCAGGAGAACTTAAACAGAGAGCAAGTTTAAACAGAAGAGCTGACAGGGACCTGTGTTTTCGGGGAGAAATATATGACAGAAACGGTATCCGACTTGCCGGAGATACTACTCTGTACGATATTTATGCACATCCACGATATTATGTAGATGAAAAAGGGCCGATGGTTATAGCCCAAATACTTGCTAAACACCTAAAGCAACCTCAATGGCTATTAAACGATAAACTTAGCAAATACGAATACTCAACAATTTCTATAGCCAAAAATGTTGATGTTAGTATTGTAGAAGACAAAATCAAGCCGGAAATAAGAGATCAGGAAATCAGGGGACTGGATTTTGTCCGAAAAAGCAAAAGGATATACCCGCAGGGCAACCTTGCATCGCATATTTTGGGTTATATAAACTTTGAGGCAAATCTGGCAGCAGGTGTTGAAAGGACCGGAGACCGCAGCCTTGCAAGCATTCCAGCCACAAGGAGAGTTGAATACGATGGCAGGGGAAATGTTATATATGAATTTGGTACAGACCCACAAAAAGTTACAGCACCGTTAAAGGGTTCAAAGCTGGAACTTACAATAGATTCTGCTATACAACATGTTGCAGAAACTGAGCTTGCAAAAATTGCAAAAAAAACCAATGCGGATAAGGGAACAGTAATAGTTATGAATCCGAAAAATGGTGAGATTTTGGGTTTTGCGCTGTATCCAACCTATGACCCTAATAAATACAACATATTCAGCCCATCTGTTGTAAAAAACTGGGCATTGAGTGATGTTTATCCGCCAGGCTCAACTTTTAAAGTTCTCACTATAGCTTCAGCTCTGGAAACCGGTGCAATAAGCAAAAATATAAAAATTAATGATACAGGAAAAATAGAGGTACAGGGCTGGGAAATTAAAAACCACGATTATTATAAAAACCCTGATCCGGGCATAATTGATCTTGAATATCTTTTCAGGCACAGCAGCAACGTGGGAAGCCTGAAAATTGCCCTAAAAATTTCGCCTTACGATTATTATAGAATGCTTAACCTGTTCGGTATCGGTATGAAAACAGGAATCGACCTTCCTGGGGAATCAGCAGGCATACTTCCAGACATAGAAAGATGGGACAAAATTACACAGGGTTCAATTGGCTACGGTTACAGCATAGCCACCACACCGATCCAAATGGCAGCTGCGGTTGCGGCAATCGCAAATAACGGCACCTGGATTACCCCTCACGTAATCAAAAACCACGATACCACGGAAAAAATAAAGCATATCAGGATACTTTCTGAGAGAAACTGCAAGATAATAACAGATCTGCTGGCTGAGAGTATTGAAAAAGGCACATCTGATGCTGGTAGAATACCGGGGCTACCAGTTGCCGGGAAAACAGGAACATCCAAAAAACCTAATCCAAACGGCCCTGGCTATTTAGTAGATGAAGTTTATACTTCATTTATAGGCTACTTCCCGGTGGATAACCCGGAAGCACTGATTATGGTAGTTATAGATAATCCGAAAAATAAAAATGCCTGGGGTTCTACAGTTGCAGGACCGTTATTTAATTCGGTTGCAATTGAGGTTGCCCGGGTGTTAAACTTAAATTCAGATTATAATATTGCTGTACAGGAAAATTGATTTTTTTCCCAAAAGTTAATAAAAGTAAATTAAAGTAAACAATTTATCATATTTAGTTATAATAAATTACATGGTAATTAAAAAAGGAAGGATTGCCTTGTGAGCATAGAAAAAAAAATAATTGACTGCTTTGAGCCTATTGAAGTTTCAGATGAAGAAGCGTTAAATAATTCAAGTTTCACAGGTATATCACAGGATTCCAGAAAAATTTTAAAGGGCAATATATTTGTCTGTATACAGGGTGAAAGAAGTGATGGACATGATCACGTTAAACAGGCGGTAGAAAATGGAGCAAAGCTCATTATCAGTCAAAAGAAGCTCCCTGCAGATGTTGGTTGTCCTTACATAGTTGTAAAAGACACAAAACAGGCAATGGCAGCGTTATCTGCATTATTTTATAAAAATCCTTCCAGGGATATTGATTTAATAGGAGTAACAGGAACAAACGGCAAAACAACCGTTACCCACCTTACGGAAAAAATATTTGAAGAAGCGGGAATTGATTGTGCCCTTTTGGGAACGCTGGGCAGCAGGTATTCATCAAATGAAGAATACGCTGAAACAGAGTATACAACTCCGCAGGCACCGGAACTTCAACAAAAATTAAGAGATGTAGCTGATAGAGGAATAAAAAAGGTTGTTATGGAGGTCAGCTCTCATGCATTAGACCAGCACAGGGTTACAGAGTGTGAATTTTCCGGGGCTGTGTTTACGAATTTAACCCAGGACCATCTTGATTATCACATTACAATGGATAACTACTTCAATGCAAAATCCAAACTTTTAAACCTGCTGAAAAAAGATTCTGATAAAAATAAATATGCTGTAATAAATGCAGATGATAAATATTTTACGGGATTACCGGATTTAATTCCCAAAAATATTGAAAATATGAAGGTTTTTACATATGGAGTTGAGAATAAAGCGGATATTATGGCGGAGAACATTATATTTGCAGCTAATGGAACCCGTTTTTGTTGTAAAACCCCGCTGGGAAATATAAAGGTAAAAATGCAGCTTACGGGAATGTTTAATATTTACAATGTCCTTGCCGCAATTGGCGTTGGTATAGCGGAGGGATTAAACCTTAAAACCTGCATAAAAGCTATAGAATCCGTTAAGTCAATACCGGGAAGGTTTGAAACTGTTTCTAAAAAACCGTTGGTTATTGTAGATTATGCGCATACTCCAAACGGGCTTGAAAACGTGCTTGAATCAGCAAAAGCACTTGTCCCGCCAAAAGGCAGATTGATCTGTGTATTTGGCTGCGGTGGGGACAGGGATGTTACAAAACGCCCTCAAATGGGTGAAATTGCTGAAAGATTATGCGACAAAATTATAGTTACTTCTGATAATCCCAGGACAGAAGATCCGCAGCAAATAATAACCGATATTTTAACCGGAATTAAAGAACTTAACTCAAGAAAAATTTTTGTTGAACCGGGCAGGGCAATTGCCATTGAACAGGCAATAGTTAATTCTGCAAAAGATGATGTTATAGTAATTGCAGGAAAGGGCCACGAGGATTATCAAATAATTAACGACGAGAAGTTTCATTTTGATGATAAGGAAGTAGCCAGAGACGCATTGAAAAAAGTAAAAAAGTAGATTAAAAGTTTATTTAAAAGATTGAATGGGAAACTGCTGAATTGATAGAAAGATATACAGAAAAAGCAATAAAAGTACTTTTATTTGCCCAGGAAGAAGCATTTATGGCAAAGCACGGAAAGCTTTATCCTGAACACATTCTTGCAGGAATCGTAAGAGAAGGCTCAGGATTGTCTTCTAAACTGCTAAAAGCTTCCGGTATAAAGATTGATATATTGAGAGAAGCCATTCACAGGCGAAAGTTCAAACAGTATGAAATACAAACCCCGTCAGAATCTATGCCTTTTAGCCCTGAAGTTAAAAAAATTCTGAGAGAAGCCTGGTATGAAGTTCAGTCATCCGGTACATACTATGTAACCCCGGAAAATCTTTTTTTAAGCCTGTTAAAAGATTCTGATTCCCGGATAGTCGAAATGTTAGATGAACTTAATGTTAATCTGGATAAAATCAAGACAAGTGTAGAAAAAATAACTAGAAAATCAGTAAAACCTTTTGTGCATCCGGAAGAAACCCCAGCAGCCACAAATTTTCCTTTAAGGGTTTTTGATAAAAACATAATTTTTGAACAGGATGAACTCAAGCAGTTGATGGACGTTGCAACAGATAAACTCAACGAAACCAACCATGAAGCATTTGGTACAGAACAAATTGTCCAGGCAATGATAGAAGATAAGGGGTCATGGCTAAATCAGATCCTTGCAGGCGAAGGTATAACAGCTGAAACTTTTGCGCAAAAGCTGGGGGAAATAACCTCCAGAAAAGACGAATATAATAAGAACGAACCGGAATTTACCCCGAAAGCATATAATGCCTTGTATTCCGCCCATGACATCGCAAAAGAACTCGGTTCAACTTACATAAAGCCGGAACACGTTTTACTGGGTATATTAAAAGAAAAGCAGGGGATAGCATGCAGGATTTTTAAGGAATTGGGCGTAAACTATGATAACCTTTACCAAAAAATAGTAACTCCTATAGAGAAAGAAAAACCGGAAATATTAACGATAATCAAACTGGCAAAGGAAGAAGCCAGGAGAATGGAGCAGAATATTGTCGGTACAGAACAAATACTTCTTGGGATTTTAGGAGAAGGCACAGGAATTGCTGCCCAGGTATTGAGAAACCTTGGGATTACCCTTAAGGACGCTCGTCTGGAAGTAAGAAAAATAATTGGTTTTGGTCAGAATTATTCTGAAAATAATGAAATGCTCTTTACCCCAAGGACACAAAGGGTTATTGCTCTTGCATGGAGTAAGGCTAAAAAGCTTAAAAAGCAGAAATTTACTTCAGAACATTTGTTGTTAGCGATTACAGGAGAAAAAGAGTCCATTGCAATGAAAGTGCTTGAAAATTTGGGAGTTGATACTATAGAAATCAAGCAGGGAATCCTTAACGAAGTAAGAAAAAACATAATGTCTTCTGAAATAACAGAAATGACAGATTTAAATGAATAAGCTGGATAAAATAATTTCAGAAATAGAAAATTTTGCGCCTCCGGAACTTACTGAGGAGTGGGATAATTCCGGATGGCAAGTTTATCTTGGTAACCGGAACATAAATAAGGTAATGCTGGCTATATCGCCGACTGTTGATGTTGTGGACAGCGCAGTCAAACAGGGGTGTGAACTTTTGGTAACCCATCATCCCCTTATTTTTTCAAAATTTAAATCTCTTTCCTCGGAAAACTTTACTAACCTGCCGGTACTCAAGGCTATACAAAATAATTTACAGGTATACTGTGCACATACAAATCTTGATGCTGCAGACGGCGGAGTTGCGGAAGTTTTTGCAAAACAGCTTGACCTTCAGAATATTACCCCTGTTGCCAGTGAAATCAATGTCGGCAGAAAAGGCGAATTTTCCCGGTCGATAAGTCTGTCTGAGAGTTTAAACAAAATAAAAATTGTCATAAATACCGATAAACTAAAGCTTATTAACCCGGCAGGTTTGCAGGAAATAAAGACAGTTGCTGTACTGCCGGGAAGCGGAGGCAGCTTTATTCCGGAATTGAAAGAAATTGACCTGTATATTACCGGTGATGTTAAATACCATGATGCTTTATTGGTAAAGGATTTTGCAGTAGTTGATGCAGGACATTTTGAGACTGAAAAAATAATTCTACCTGTGTTAAAAGAGCTTCTGGAGGGAATGGATATTGAAACGTTCATCGCAGAAGAGGGTGTTCCGTGGGTGTTAGTATAAATTTTATTCTATATTGTTTCTGAAATAGATGAATTATAAAAATATTTTTTATAATTCCTGTTGCTGGAAAAGATGAATAAAAAATAACTGTTAAGGGAGCAACAAAAAATTCTTACTTAAAATTTTCAAAATAATCCCCACCCACAACCGCCCTATAGGTGGCGCAGGCTACGACTGCGCACTTGTTAAATATAGATTTTTTGAAAATTTTAAGGCGTAAAAACTTTTTATTTATTCCTTAATGTTCTAAAAAAATAAACGATAAATAAGAAATTTTATTCAGAAAACAGAAATGAAGAAAATGGATAAATTTTAAAAAACCTGTATAAAAAAGCGGTGGCAAAGCCATCGCCACCTCCAGGGAAGGGGGGGTGGGCAAGGTTTTTTAAAATTTTGCAAAAGTATTTAACGGAAACTTATTAATAAGACTAATAATACCCGGTTTACATAACCTGTTTAAGATATGCCTCTATGAATTCATCGATATTTCCGTTCATTACAGAATCAACATTCCCGACCTCGTGATTTGTCCTGTGGTCTTTAACCATTTTATAGGGATGGAATACATAAGACCTGATCTGGCTGCCGAAATTTACATCCATAACATCGCCTTTAATTTCCGCAATTTTCTTTTCCTGCTCAGCTTGTCTGATAACAAGGAGCTTTGAGGCAAGTAACTGCATTGCAAGTTCTTTATTCTGGGACTGGGATCTTTCCTGCTGGGATTTTACCGCAATACCTGTTGGTTTATGCACAATACGTACTGCGGTTTCCAGCTTGTTGACATTTTGTCCGCCTGCACCGCCTGCACGCATTGTGGAGACTTCAATATCATCCGGGTTAATTTCAACCTTTGATTCAATATCATCCATAACAGGACTGACTTCCAAAGAAGCAAAGCTTGTCTGGCGTTTACTGTTAGCATTAAATGGCGATTGCCTCACCAGCCGATGGACGCCTTTTTCTGCTTTAGCATAGCCATAAGCGTATTTGCCGGAAATTTTAGCTGTTGCGCTTTTTATACCGGCCTCATCACCTGCTGATATGTCAAGAACCTCTGTTTTCCATTTCCGCAGGTCTGCCCAGCGAAGATACATACGAAAAAGCATTTCCGCCCAGTCCTGCGCATCAGTACCGCCTGCTCCTGCGTTTACTGTTATGATAGCGTCAGAATCATCATATTCCCCGCTAAGTTTCTTCTGTAATTCCCAGCTTGCCAGTTCTTTTTGGAGATTTTGAATATTTTCCTCTATTTCCGGGTATAAAGACTCATCTTTTTCCTCTTCTGCAAGCTCAATAAGGGTTTCTGTATCTTCAAACTGCGCTTTCCAGTTGTTATATTGCTCAGCACTGCCTTTAAGATCGCTTAATTCCCTGGAAAACTTCTGTGCTGATTGCTGATCGTTCCAGATATCAGGGTCCTGCATCTTTTCTTCAAGCTCTTTTATTTTTTCTTTTGTACCGGCAGGGTCAAAGACAACCTCTTACGTTTTCAAGGCTCTCTCTGATCTCTTCTAAAGCTTTTTTGTATTCTAAAGTCATCATTATCCACCCTTAATATAAATTAATTTCTACTTATATTTTAGCAATTTTTATTTTCAGGATACTTAAAACATTTGTAAGAAACAAACAATTTAAACAAAGGAGAAAAATTATGTCTCTATCACTAATATCACCATAAATACTGACAGAATGCTGGACAAGTGTTGATAGAAGGTGAGTAAAGGCAGGAGAACAATTAAAACAACGTTTATTTATTCCAGCCGAAGTAAAGGATAATGGTAGTGTATCAGGTTATTCGGCATCAGTAGTAAATACGACTATAAGTAAAACCGGAAAAGTTACTATTTCACATCCAACCGAGACAGAAACTCCTGAAAGTGAGATTGATTATAAAGCTTAAAAAACTACAATGGTAGATTGATTTGGGACTGGCTACATTCCTCTGGTAAACACTGCAATGCCCAGCAATGAACGTAATCCACATGGCAAGCCGGTAATCGATCCGGCATCCGGCTGGGATGACGAAAAATTTTTTCAATTTTCCTCAATTATAACTATAATTTTATAATCTGGAATTAGAGAATATTTTATGTAAAATGGGTTTATAAATTTATTACGAGAATAAAATTTATGTTAATCAATATACTGAATAAACTTAATTACAATATACACCTGAGCGAACAGGAAGCATTTGAACTAATTAATTATATTGCATCCGGTCAGGCAAATCCTTATCAACTTGCGGCCCTTTTAGCCTCACTAAAAACAAAGGGAGAGACAGTTGAAGAAATAACAGGCTTTGCCCGGGGCATGAGAGCAAGGACACTGAAAATAAATACTGATGGAATCGGTTTAATTGTTGACACCTGTGGAACAGGCGGTGATGGAATTAACAGTTTTAATATCTCTACTGCTTCCGCTATTATTGCAGCAGCAGCCGGTTTAAAGGTTGCAAAACATACAAATTTCGGCTTTACCAGCAGATGCGGTGGGAGTAATGTACTGGAAGCCTTGAAGATACCCCTCTTAAAACAGCCCGAAGAAGTTAGCTACAGTCTGAAAAATAAATCAATCGCATTTATACATGCACCATTTTTCCACCAGAGTACTTTTCACGTAAACCAGGTAAGAAAAGAACTCGGAATCAGAACAATATTTAATTTTCTTGGACCATTAACAAACCCTGTTCTGCCAACAGGGCAGGTAATAGGCGTATCCAGTGATGATATGGTACCCAAAATTGCCCATGCACTTAAAAACCTGGGGTGCAAAAAAGCCATGGTAGTTTGCGGAATTGACCCGGTTATGGATGAAATTAGCATTTGCGGTAAAACCCTTATCTATGAGTTAAATAATGAGAAAATAACAAGCTATGAAATAACCCCTGAGGATTTTGGGTTAAAAACTGCGCCGGTTCAGGATATAGCCGGGGGTAGCCCTGATATAAACGCAAGCATCATAGAGGACCTGTTTTCCGGCAAACAGTCCGGTGCGAGACAGGAAATTCTCCTCCTGAATACTGCGGCGGTACTATGGGCCGGAAACAAAGTCAGCACGCTTAAAGAAGGTGTCAAACTGGCAAGAGAAATTATTGAATCAGGTAAAGCACTTGCTAAACTCACAGAACTAAGGGCATAAATTTTTAAAACCTGACCAGAGCCCCTATTCCATCATGTTTTTCCAGTTTTTCCGCTGCCTCATTCTTTACTAGCTCAATTTTTCCACTTTTTTTAACAGCCAGCCTTATTATTTCTTCAATCAAGTCTGTTTTCCTTGCCTTGTCACTGCAATGTTCACATCCGGCCTGGTGCTGGTCTTTTGTGACGTATAGACAACCGTTGCATTTCCAGCCCTGATAGGTTTTATAACCCGGTATAACTATTAAGTCAGCCCTGCCTTCCTCTATAAGCTTTATAGTGTCCTGCATTCCGATTGTGGACTTTACCGGTGCCTTTTCAAGAACTTCCTCTACAGTCTCAATTTCTTTTCTCGCTTCATTTTCCTGTAATTCTGCTATAACTTTTTCAAGGATAGCTTTATCATTTTCCCTCATGTCCAAAGCATTTATATCGATAATTTTCAAATTAACCCGTTTGGGCAAATATTTTTGCAAATTTTTCATCTCATGGTGCTGGCCTATAAGAATCACGCTTTCATAGGGATTATTATCAATCATTTCGGTCGTAATTTTTGCTACTTCTTTATAGTGTATATGTACTTGTTTTTCTATATGCCGCTGATATCGCATCTGTGCCCACCCGCCCTGCTTATGAAACCGGTGAAGTTCATGTTCCATATCCATTTCATCTAAAACAAAGCCACCGAGCCTAACGTTAAAAATCCTTGAACTATGCTGGTCAGTCATTATAACCAGGGCGTTTTCAGCTTCTTCCATGTGATAAGCAAGCTGTTTCAGGTGAGGTATGGAATTGATTGCATAACTATTCTCAAAAGGCATTATGGAATAAAATACTTCAAAAACACCAAGTCTGTCACAGGCAAAAATTGCAAGGCCGTGGGTTTTTGATATCATTTTATTTTCAATAAAATCCTGTATCTTCAAAGCATCTTTTCTAAAGCTTTCAAGCTTTGCCCTGTCTCCGTTTGCGTGGAGTTTATGTTCTGTTTCCTGTATAAAATTCTTTATAAAAATCCTGTCTTTTTCCTTTTGCTTAAGAAATTCATGTGCATTTACATGCAAATACAGACTTGTAAAAGGAAAATCGGTTTCCGGAAGTTCTGAAAGATAGCGGAGTTTCTTATTAACCATATTCTGCCTTTTGCTTTTTGAATAAAAACTATAATTTATGATACTACCTGCGTTTTGAGTTTTCATTCCACCTCAAGGCAATACAAGGTACGTCAGTTTTCCTTAAATTTGATAATAATGCTAAAATATATATACTTAACATTACTGGTCGAAATTTGGTTTATATAATGCTGGATAGAAGCAAAGGAAAATAGTTATGTGTTGTGAAAAACTGGTTTTAGTAAGAAATTTTCTTTATAAATGGTTTGCGGTCGGATTCCTGATTTTCACTGCGGTTACGATACTTTACCTTCTTATGCAGGAAATTGCGGTTGATATTGCAGAAGATTTATTCAACATTAATCCTATGGTCTATTATCTAAGGATTTTTGATTTTCTTGCCATAGTAAAGCTCATTTTAATACTGTTTATTTTATCCCCTGCACTTGCACTGCACTGGATGATCGCCTGCTGTAATTCTAAAAACGAGCAATAATATGGCTAAAAGTCATTATACTGATCCCGGCTTATTCGGGATACCGAATATATCCTTATCCGACAAATAAGGAAAATAAGGAAAGGCACTTTTAGTTATTTATAGGAAAATGAGTTTATTTTTAAGGGCACAATAATTCAGGTTGAATATGCTTTAAAAGCCCCAACTGCAAATTTTAAGCAAAAAAAAGCTACCCGTTTAAAGTTGGTAGCTGAAAAATATTTTGGGAGGAGATTTGGGGGGTTGTTTGTTGTTCTATATATTTAATTCTCCTAAAGAATTTTTTTTACTTTTTTTGGAATACATTTTTACAAAAGTTTACAACTAAATATGAAACTAAATTTAAATTCAAAATAAAAAAGAGTTTATATTATGCAAAAAACCGGCATTTTTAGCCGGTTTTTTGCTTTTTTAAGATTTTATTTCCTTAATCAAATCCAAGGAAATCCTGTTTGAATTTAGTAAAGAAGCCGCGTTCTCCGGGGCAACAAATTGGTGCAGCTGCTCCAATAGGCACAGCAGCTCCAACAACTCCCTGCGGGCAAGCTATTTGTGGCTCATAAACCATTCTTTGTTCGCATACAGTTGCTGGTTCATAAGTCATTACCGGTTCACAGAAGGTTTTGTTTTGATAGCTAACTACCGGTTCACAAATTGTTTTTGGTTCATAGATAGTCTTGTTTTGATAACTGACTATTGGTTCTGTTATTGTTTTTGACTGATAAGTCATTTTTGGGCAGCAAACTGTTTTTGCCTGAGAAACCACTTTAGGCTGATAAACAACCTGCGGCGGGCAAGGACACGCTGCACCTACTTGTGGGCATGCAGGTGGACACACAGGACAACATTGTGCGTTCACTGATTGAGACATGAACATCACCATGCCAAACAGTCCCAGTACTGTTAAAAATTTTTTCATATTTCTTCCCCCTATGGAAACTTGTCACATAAAAATTTGTAATATATATTTTCGCTTTATAAAGTGGTATTTTAATCCATAAATTTGGCTATATTTCAAATAACTATTTTGTATAACTAAATTTCACATTTAAAATTTTTAGTCCCTGTTAGTGGTTTTAATAAGTTTCCGTTAAATATTTTTGCAAAATTTTAAAAAACCTTGCCCACCCCCCCTCCCTGGAGGTGGCTTTGCCACCGCTTTTTTATATAGGTTTGTTAAAATTTATCCGTTTTGTTCATTTCTGAATAAAATTTCTTATTTATTGTTTATTTTTTAAAACGCTAATAAGTTCTGCAGTAGTCTCAAATCAGGAAATGAAAAAAATATTTAATAGCATAATGCGTAAGCAGAGATCGTTTTTTAGGAAAATCCGGATTGCCCGTCATTAAGAAAACGTCGCTCCTGGATTTGTTTACTACATCAGGAGTTTTAGCTCGTTTTTGATACCACTATTGCATAGTTTTATTTCATTTTAAGGTTATTTATTTGAAGCGGTATAATATTAATATAATACTTGACGAGGTAACTGTTTATTGATAAACTGAAATTAATTAACTAGTCAAGTATTTTTGTATAAAATTAGAAAGGTTTGTTTAAAATGGCTAATTTAGAACAATTTGGTATAAACCCAAAGGAAAACACCCCGGAAGAGATTGCTGTGTATTCTCTTGTATTTTGTTTTTCACGTGTAGAAAAGGAAATAGAAGAATATTTAAGGCAATATGACCTTAGTCCTGCAAAACTCAATACGCTCTTAATCATAAAACACCAGGGGGGCAAAGAAGGCATAAGCCAGGTGGAAATCGGCAAAAAGCTTATCGTAACTGCTTCCAACACAACAAAGCTCCTTGACCGGCTGAGCAAGGAAGACCTGATACAACGCCACGAACTAAAGGAAGACAGGCGGGTAAAGCTTATCAGGATTACGGAAAAAGGCTCGGATATTCTGGAAAAAGCCTGGCCCGGGTACGTGAAGACAGTAGAGCGGATTACAGGTGTTCTGGACAAAAAAGAGCTGGAAACAGTTTCCAACATTTTAATCAAATGGTTTGATCGCCTCAAGACAAAATAAAGGAGAAATCCGTTGAAGATAATAATTGCAACTTTCTTTTTTTCATAGAATTTATAAACCCTTTTGAAGGCTGAAAAAATAAGGTACAATTTTTTAATGTATAAAAATTATTTCATTAATAAATACAAACTAACTTTAATGAATGAATTAATTGGCATAACAATGAGGAGCGGTGGCAAATGCGGAATACAGGATTGATCGGTGTTTTAAAGAATAAAAACTTTTTGAAGCTGTGGTTGGGCGAAGTGTTTACCTATTACGGCGATGCTGTAATACAGATTGCGCTTATTGCCTGGATAATGTCCGCCATGGATAAAGTCGGACCCCAGATGGCAATGGTAATCTTCTTTTTTATGCTGCCGTCGTTTATTCTCAGCCCGCTTGCAGGTGCATTGAGCGACAGGTTCTCCAGAAAGGCCATACTGGCAATTAGTAATGTATACAGGGCAGTCCTCGTATTTGGTATGACGTACTTTATACAGCAGCAATCCTCGCTTACTGACAGCAGTTCAATTATTTTTATGTCTTACACCTTTTCATTGCTTCTTGGCATAGGCTCTGCATTTTTCTACCCGCCAAAGCAAAGTATCATCCCGAATATCGTTAAATCTAGCGAGCTTCAGGCCGCTAACGCTATAAATGCCGGTACTAATACAATAATTATCCTTGTCGGTGCAATTGCAGCAGGGTTCTTAATAGCTGAAGCCGGGCTTCTGGTTTGTATTGCCACGGTGCTTGCCTCATATATTGTTTCCGGTGTGCTGGTTTCCCTTATAAGAGAAGAAAAATCTTCATTCACGTTTCAATCTGATATGATAAACGATTTCAGGGTTGTATATAATTATTTAAAATCCCACCAGAAGACTTTCAGGCTTATCCTGCTCTCAATTTCCCTGTCATTAATAACAGCATCTTTTTTCCATTCCTTAAACGCAGTAGCAGTGGATTATTACCATATAGGAATCGACGGTTTAAGCAAGCTGAAAGGCATGCTTGGCGCTGGTATGATCGCAGGTACGTTTGTAACTATATACCTGAGCAGGTATTTCCGCCCGGCATACCTTCTGGCTTTAGCATTTATGATAATTGTTATCGCAACAGCCACGTCCAGTTATGCAATAACTTATACAAGAGCCTGGTTCTGGCTTATTGCGGTGGGTCTGGCTAATGCAGCAATTGTAATTACCCTGGATACAATCCTTCAAAAAACAACACCTGACAGGTTTAGGGGTAAAATATTCGGCTTCCGCTCAACTGTTACAATACTTGTGTTCCTTACCACAACGTGGTTTGTATCACGTGCGCTTGAAATAACTTCACCGTTTGAGATTTTCAAGATCGTTGCATGGACAAGTCTTGCCGTTGCAATGGCAATACTCTTCTTTGACCGCACATTCTCGTTTTTCTTTCTGCGCACAACTGTAAACGCATTATTCCGTGCGATTTATCCTGTAAAAATCGAAGGAAGGGAGTACCTTCCAAAAACAGGAAAAATGATCTTTGCCGGAAACCACACCGGATGGCTGGATACGCTTATACTGACATCAGCTATACAAAGGCCTGTATGGTTTATATCAGGCCCTATGGTCTACAGAATCCCGATAGTACGCAGGCTTGTGCCGTTTTTAAATATAATTTCACTTAATCAGGGTAAAGGCCTTAAAGCTCTCGATGAAGCTGTAAGACATCTTGATAAAGGCGATGCTGTTCTGATATTCCCCGAAGGCAAGCTGTCAAAAGACGGTAATATGGAAAAATTCCAGCGTGGAGTGGGATATTTGCATGCAAAGTCAAGGGCTAAAGTAATTCCATTCGCCATAAGCGGGGGGTTTGAAGCCTGGGGCTGGAACAAACTGCCAAGACTGACCAAAATCACCATACAATTCGGCCAACCGGTGAATAAACCTGATGCGCACGATAGGGAAATCACAAAAGAGCTGGAAGGGCGTGTTGCATTTATGAAAGAGGCTCTCGAGCGTCGCAGGAAAGGGTGTTACGACAATGAAAACATACTATCCCTTATGCAGATGAAGGGTGATATCAACGCAACAGTAAAAGCGCTTTCGCTGAGAGAAAAAGACGGTTCATGGACAGAGCTGAGCTACATTGAGCTGTCCCGGATGGCGAAGAACTTTGCTAATTACCTCATTGACCTTGGCATTCAGCGGGAAGAACGATTTGCGATCCTGTCAGAATCACGACCTGAATGGGCGGTGTCTTTCTTTGCATCCGTACAGGTCGGTACGATAACCGTACCGCTGGATATAAAGCTGACCCTCGACGAGTTAACATCCATTTTGTCAGATTGTAATCCACGTGTATTATGCGTATCTAACAGTTACCTTGATAAGGCAGAAAAGCTAAAACAGCAAATCCCGTCTATTGAATACATTATTATAATCGAGGAAATTCCGCTAGCTGAAGGTTACCCGACTATATACGATGTTAAAGGACCGAAAGGTGATATGGGAAGGCACAGGGATCTTGATGAGACAGCGTTGATTGTCTATACATCAGGCACAACCGGCAAACCAAAAGGCGTAATGACCTCATTCAGGAACATAATTTCTCAGTTAAGAGACGCAGAAACTTTATTCAATATTGATTCTAATGATTCATTAATCTCAATCCTTCCTCTTAATCATCTTTTAGAGTTTAATATGGGCTTTTTGGGTATGATGTACCGGGGCGCACAGGTTTCATACTCAAAGAGCCTAAGTCCTAAAGAGATTTCAAAGGTTATGCAGGAAAAACGTGTAACCTATATGATAACAGTCCCGCTGTTCGTTAAAATGCTCAAAAACAGTGTAAAAAAGGAAATCAAGCGATCAGATGCACAGAATATATTTGATATTATGTATAAAATCGCAGGGTTTATACCGGTTACAGCTATAAAAAAACTCATGTTTAGTAAAATCCACTCCGGTTTTGGTGGAAGAATGAAAGGTTTTATTTGTGGAGGTGCGCCTCTTGAAGCAGATGTGGCTGAATTTTTCGACAGGATAGGTATTCCTGTATATCAGGGATATGGTTTAACTGAAACCAGCCCGACCCTGACAACTAATTTCCCCGGAAATAACCGCCTTGGCTCAGTTGGAAAAGCTCTTCCTAGCGTAAACCTGCGGCTTGCGGATAACGGAGAGATTCTGGCAAAAGGGCCTAATATAATGAAAGGATATTACGGCCAGTCCGAAATGACAAAAGAAGTTATAGACGATGAAGGCTGGTTTCATACAGGAGATATCGGCAAGTTTGATCAAGACGGATACCTCTATATAACCGGCAGGATTAAGAATATGATAGTACTCGGCGGTGGAAAGAAGATTTTTCCGGAAGAAGTCGAGGCTGTGTTGGAAAAAAGCGGCAAGATCAAAGAACTCTGCGTTATGGCAATAGAAATCAAAACCGGTAACAAGGCAGGTACAGAAGAAGTAGGCGCAATCGTTGTTCCAAACGACGACTTGCAGGACAAGCCGGACGATGAGTTGCAAAAAATAATGGAAGAAGAAGTCAAAACCCTCGGCAAATCCCTTGCTTCTTACAAGCAGCCCACCGTTGTTGTTATCCACCGTGAAGAACTCCCCAAAACCGCCACCCGCAAAATAAAACGCAAGTCGGTTAAGGAGTGGTATGAACAAAAATATTCAAAGGAATTGGTTAAGGGATAAGCAAATTATTTTTACCAATTCTATTAATTGTAACTATAAATCTCTTCTAACAAACTAAGGAAGAAATAAACAGTTTTCACACCTCCGTTGTTTTGTCCTGATTGTCATTCTCAGCTTATCGAAGAATCACAAGATCTATGTTTTTTTAGATATTTGTTGTGCACTTAAAAAGAAATCAGGAAATAAAAAAATATTTAATGGCACAATGCGTTAGCAGAGAGTGTTTTTAAATTTTTGCAAAAGTATTTAACGGAAACTTATTAAAACCACTAATAAAAGATCACGAGTCGGGATGAGACTAATAATTATTACTGAAGAAAAATTTTTTTGAACATAATACTTGACAAGTTAACTATTTATTGCTAAACTAAAAATATAGTTAATCAGTCAAGTAATTCTAAGGAGTTTACAAAAAATGCGTACACTTATCAAAACAGTATCCGCATTAAATATAATTTGCTCACTTCCGGTCTCACTTCTTTTAAGCGCAATATTTTTATTCAGCATATTCATAGGGTCTTATATTTCCAGCCAGCAGAGCCTGCCTCTGGACTTTATTTTCTTATCAGTAGTCCAGGCCGCAATCCTTATATGGCTCGTGTTCCTTACAGCAATTTCCATTATACAATCCGGAAAAAACTGCGATAACTGCTGGGACACGAAATTCACACTCATCACTATAAACCTGGTAATCTGCTGCTTCATAGATTTATACATTGTGCTGTCATATCTCACATAATTAATACTTATAACAGGGAGTTCTGTACAATGCGTACTTTTATTAAAACAGTCTCGATCTTAAATATAATCTTCTCTATTCCTGCGTTTCTAATTTTAAGTTGGCTTTTTTTAGCAAGTGTTTTTCTAATTTATTTATGTATGTATCTGTGGCTGCGCTGTAGTGGAGTGGATCTTGAATTCCTGCTCTTTTCCATAGCATCTATGTCAATTTTTATTATTGAACTTGCAATTGTAGTGTGGCTTATAGCAATGTACATAATTTCTTTTAAACAAATAACAGATATAAAGAGCCAGCAAGTGGAATTTCAAATTCGTACTGGTCCTGGCAAACCTTGTAGGGTGCTTTCTGGTTAAGTTGCTTTTGACAGTATTCTATTTTACTAAAGGTTTTTAAATGGAATTCTTTAATACAACTCAAAATATTTTATACACAATGATCGGGATATATGTATTAATTCAACAGTACCGGATGTTAAATGGCGTTTCCGGTATATCCGGAAAACGTCAACCCGGCTGCGGGCGGCGCAGGGCTATTATTATATATAGTGGTCCTGAAATCTATAAACGACGCTTCGCAGTGTTTCCGGGGCAGGGAGTTCGGCAAAACCTGCATCGCTCTGAAGTCAGTCCAATTAAGATGAGCGAGGGCTTACCGGGCGATGTGATCTTTACTACCCATTTTGCCGTTCTACTTGCCCCGGTCTTAACCTCTATAACTAATTTGTAGACGGTATCTGTAGGCTTAATCATCGGGCCCTGAAGGTTTTATACCGATTTCAATAAGTAAGCTTAAAATGAAAGAAATTAATATAAATCGGTATGCGTGAGCAGAGAGCGACGTTTTCTTAAAGTCGGGCTTTGCTCGGCTTAAGCGTGACCGTAGTCTCATTCATGCTTGATTTTAAGAAAACTAAGGGAGCAACAAAAAATTCTTACTTAAAATTTTCAAAATAATCCCCACCCACAACCACCCTATAGGTGGCGCAGGCTACGCCTGCGCACTTGTTAAATATAGATTTTTTGAAAATTTTAAGGCGTAAAAACTTTTTATTTGTTCCTTAAAATCCGGAGAGGGAGGGATTCGAACCCTCGGTGCCTTTTGGGCACACAGTCTTTCCAGGACTGCACCTTAAACCGCTCGGACACCTCTCCTTAGTTATTGTTGGCTTTTGGATTTTGTATGCTCATATTTTGCTCTTTTTAATTATCTTACACTGAAAGTAATACAGTCAAGAAAATGTATATTTATATTCTGAAATGCCTTATCGCTGCCCACACCGCAATTACTGTGGCAAGAATTTTGATTATGCATGAAGTACACCACATGGACATTGCAAACAGTACAGAAAAAAGCGATGGGAAAATTCCTGTTGTCATAAATTTTATGATTAAAATGGGATTATATATAAGACTGATGAAGGTAATTATTCCCGCAAATATCTGTATATTACGGCCAATTTTATTGCCAATAGAAGCTGATATAGCCTTTGAGACACAAAAACCAACCGCATAAGCAACAGCAAGACTTATTAATACTCCATATGCACTGAGTTCGTACCAGATATATCCTGCACCTGTACCTATAACCAAGCCGGAAAAGCCGCCTATAAAATAATCCCTGCTGGTAATTTCTTCTATATGTGATTTTTTAGCACTTGCACATTCCGGGCATATAAATCCGACAGGCGCTTCCACCATGCATTTGGGACAAATATGCTTCTCACAGCGGACACAGCTTAATCGTGTCGGAGTATCCATATGAAAATCGCAATAGGTTTCTTTGCTCAATTTATTAGTTGCTCTGGTTTTAACTCAATAAAATTATAATTAGAAAGAGCAAATATGAAAACTCCTATAAGCAAAATTCAAAAAGTTTCTCGGTTTGTCATTACCGATTTGACCGGACAATGTAAGGTTAATATGATCCCATAAGTGATACGGGATGACGAAAAACGTTTTCTTTGCTCATTAATTGCTCTTTTATGAATTTTTGATAATATATATAAAGCGTGCTGAAACATATGTTTCAGCACGCTTATTAATATATTTAATTATATACTTCCGTCTTCTTTGAGTTTTTTGTAGCACTCAGGACAGTACAGAGGTTTGTCCATATTAGGCTTAAACGGTACTGTTGTATCTACTCCGCAATCAGAACAGGTTACATCATATCTTACCTGTTGTCTGGCACCGCCTCCGCCACCTCTTCTTTCATTTTTTCTTTTTCTGTTTTTGGAGCGGCAGTCTGCGCATCTTTTCGGTTGTGAGAAGCCTTTTTCGTTGTAAAATTCCTGTTCATCGGATGAAAATTCAAACTCGCATCCGCAATCTGCGCATTGTAATTCGATGTTTTCGTAGCTTGTGTTCATTTGTTAATTTCCTATTTTTTCTTGATAACCTGTACTAAAAATAAAGTTTGTTTGGTTGAATCCGTTTATGCCTCCTTTCGCAGCTTTTTGGTTGTTTATTCACAGCTTTACCGGTCATAGTAACTATTTATGACCGGCAAAGTTATAATTGCATAATTTTTATAAAGGTTTATTCTGTTTAATAATTCAGTAACTTCTTTATATAAATTTATTAAAGTATTTTTTATATTAAAGTTGAATTTTATCATTCGGGATATCTTTCGGAAAGTTGTTAAATAGATTTCTGTAATTATATTTTATCAAATTTTTAAAAAATTTAAACGTTTTATGTATTAATTTAAACTAAATTATAAAAAATCATTTACATATTATTACCCTTAATAACCTGATTTATCAGACATTTAGATAAAGTCTCTTAGGTGTTCAACCTTATCAGATTTTCTTAACTTATTAATAGCTGTTTCTTCGATTTGTCTGATTCTTTCCTTTGAAAATCCGAAAAGCTGACCAAGCTGCTCAAGGGTTTTACCTTTGCCGCCGTTTAAACCAAATCTTTCCCTGAGAATTTCTTTTTCCCTATTAGTAAGTACAGACATTGCATCAATAATATTCTCATGAAGAAGGCTGTCAACAGCTCTGGCATGAGGCGCAGCTGCTTCTGTATCAGGGACATAGTCCTCAAGATACAGGTCTTCACCTATAGGCAAATCAAGGCTAACCGGTTCTTTATTCATAGCTTTTTTAATACCCATCACCTTATCAACCGGAAGCTGCATTTTCCCTGCAATTTCCTTGATGTTAGGCTCTCTGCCGAGTTCCACATTGAGCTCGATTCTGGCTTTTTTATATTGCCTTATTTTGTCAGACATGTGTACAGGAATCCTAATTGTCCGTGCAGTATTTGCTATGCAACGGATTATAGTCTGTCTAATCCACCATGTTGCGTATGTACTGAACTTAAATCCTTTTCTGTAATCATATCTCTCAGCTGCCCTGATTAATCCAAGGCTGCCTTCCTGTACCAGGTCCATAAACAAAACGCCCTGGCCGATGTATTTTTTTGCAATACTAACCACCAGCCTTAAATTAGCCTGCACAAGTCTTGCTTTAGCCAGTTCAGCTTCTTTGCGGGAGCCTTCACGGATTTTCCTGCCGAGCTCAAGTTCTTCTGCAGGAGAAACCATAGACTTCCTGCCGACATCTCTCAGGTACATCTGAAGAACGTCATTTGCGCGAAATTCCTGATTAAACACCTGAGTCGGCTCTGTCTTCTTAACAGACTCAATTTCTTCATCAGCATCATAGTCATCTTCGACAAAATCAAGATTTCCCTGAGTAGAAAGCTCTTTATCAATCTCAGCGTTATTTTCTTCTGCGAGATATTCAAATTCAGCGTCTTTTTTGGCTTTTTTTGTTTTTGCAAAATCCAGCATTCTTTTACCTCAACCTTCTTATATGTTTTAATTTTGTTTGTTGGTTAAGCTCTCTAATCACATATATTAACCACCAAAACCATGTTAACCCTCTTTTTAAGAGTTTTTTATTTTTTTAATTAAAATTTAAACAATTGTGTTTTATACACATTAAATTATTTATGCTCACTATTTCAATGACGAACCTGTGGATATTTTGTTTCAAAAAAATGAGATATTTTAACATAAAAAATTTAAAGGTGTAATTTTGCCCTGGTATTTATTCAGATCAGGTTATAAAAAAGTTGTTAAAGTCTGATCTTTAAAAATTTTTATCTGTTAAAATAATATCTATTAAAGTAAGAATAATTTTTATAAAATCAAGATTATGCCAAATCGAGTTTTAATAGTTGATGATGACCCGGAAATCATGGAATGGCTGTCCACAGACTTAAAACTAAGCGGTTTTTATACAGAAACTGCATCTGATGGATTAACCGGGCTGCAAAAATCGCAAAACGGGAATTATGACCTAATAATCCTGGATGTTATGATGCCGAGGATGGACGGTTTTGAGGTATGCAAAAATCTGCGCCGTTCAGCAAAGACAAAAGACATTCCGACAATTCTCCTCACAGCTAAAGGTACACTTGAAGATAAAGTAATAGGTTTCGGTTCAGGAGCGGATGATTACCTGGTCAAGCCATTTGATATACAGGAACTTCTTGTACGGATGCGTGCCCTTCTAAGAAGGACCGGTGATAAGCCATCCTGCAGGGAAGAAGTTCTGGAAAGTGGGGATTTAAAACTATATCCTGACTCGATTGAAGTGAACATAAACGAAAAACTTGTAAAACTTACACCTACTGAGTTTGAAATTTTATATTGCCTCATGCAGCATATTAACCAGGCTGTTAGCCTTACAACCCTACTGAATGAGGTTTGGGGCTATGATTCTGATGAAGACGTCAGGATGGTAAGGGTACATATTGGCGGATTAAGAAATAAAATAGAACCAAACCCTAAATATCCCCAATACCTGCATACTGTTACCAATGTTGGATACAGACTTGTTCCATGGGGTGAGTAATTAGTTATTCACTACATTTCAAAAGCTTTGCAATAAAAAAGCCATCTATATCTTGTTTTGACTGTAGAATTTGCAGCATGCCGGGAAATTCCTCGTTCCCAAAAACATTATCCAGCTTAAACTTTTCAGGTTTAAATTTTTTATTTTCTCTCAAAAAACTGTTTATCAACTCTTCGTTCTCTTCCGGCTCAATACTGCATGTGCTGTAAACAAGAATACCTCCGGGCTTAAGTTGTTTAGCCGCATTTTTCAATATTTTCATCTGGAGTTCGGAGAGGGTATTAATATCTTCCGGGGTTTTACGCCACCTTGCGTCTGGTCTCGCCGCAAATACTCCTGTATTTGAACATGGAGCATCAACAAGTACCCGGTCAAATTTTTCCTCAAACTCAAGTCCCGCAGCATCACCGGTTATGGTTTCCACGGATTTTATGCCCAGCCTGCTGCAGTTTTCGCTTATTCTTTTTATCCTTTCCGGGCTTATATCTATTGCTAAAACTTTACCCTGGTCTTTCATAAGTGCTGCAATATGGGTTGTTTTTGCGCCCGGTGCAGCACAAAAGTCAAGTATTTTTTCTCCCGGTTGAGGAGCTAATATTTCTGATACCAGAGAAGATGACTCTCCCTGTACTACCCACTGACCTTCGCAGTATCCGGGTATATTCCTTACATTCCCGGCTTCGCTTACTATAATACAATTTTTACTATACCTGCTTCTTTTAAAATTAATATTACTCTCTGAAAAAGTTTTCAAAAGGCTGTCAAGGTTTGTTTTTAAGGTGTTTATCCGAAGGCTGGTACTGGCGGGCCTGTTGTTGTAATCGCAAATTTTTTCTGTTTGTTCCCTGCCGTAAGTTTTCAGCCATTTCTCAACCAGCCATTCAGGATGCGAATATTTTACGCTTATAAATCCTATTGTTCCCAGTTCTTTTTCATTAATAGCAAAGCTGTTTTTTTTTCTCAGGAAACTTCTTAAAACAGCATTAACAAAGCTAATAGATTTTTTGTCCTGTTTTGCGCAGAGCTCGACATAAGAATTGACTGCCGCATACTCCGGTTTTTTAAGAAATTCCAGCTCATATACCCCGAGCCTGAGTATGTTTCTTACAACAGGGGATAGTTTTTTAACTTTTCTGGAAGAAACTCTGTTTATATAGTAGTCCAATGTTATTTTATATTTTACAGCTCCGGAAAGTATAAATTTAAGCTCTGAAGGGCTTTTTACCTTTTCTGCGCATGAATTAAAAACTTCATCAAAAAATTTGTTATATTCCAGGATTTTTATCAAGCATTTTAAGGCAGCAAGCCTCACATCCATAATGTAATTTTATCCTTTAAATAAGCTTTTTATATTTATTTTAGCAGATTAGCGTGTAAAACAAATTATTTGTGTTTGCCAACAAGTGAAAGGATTTTCTGGCACATATTTTTCTTTCCGTTAAGGCTGTCTTTTCTGCTCTGCTGTGCATTAAAAATCTGCTCTGCCACATCAGAGGGTATAGAAATATGCTGATCCGGAGCCTGTATGTCTTTGGTTTCTTTTGTGTGAACAAAACCGGGCCTGGCTGTAAGTACCTGCACGTTTGAATTTTTTAGCCTTTCTTTCAATCCTTCAACATGCATTATAAATCCCTGTTTTGCCGCACTGTAAGTATATAAAGTTTTTTGATTCTGCTCGCCGATGATTGAACCAATTGCTATTATAAAACCTTCTTTTCTCTGTTCAAAATCACTTGCAACTATATTAAGAATTGAAACCAATCCTGTATAGTTAGAATCAATTATTTTTTTTGCTTCAAGAAAATCTTTCTGCGACCTTTTATGATCTCCTGTATAATCTGAAGCAATTATAACGCCATCCGGCTTTGGATCCAGGTCTTTATAAAAATTTCTATGCGTATAAAATTCCAGTGTATTAAATTTTAAGGCATGAACTTCTACTTCGCACATATCAATAATATATTGTTTTGTTTCTTCAAGTTTATCAGCGTTCAAATCCGCCAGATAAAGGTTATATCCTTCAAAGGCGTATTTTTCCGCTATAACCTTACCTATATCAGAATTTGCCCCTAGTATAAGTGCGTACCCCATTAATTCATCCCTCTTTTTGACTTTTTTACTATATTTATTACTGAATTAAAACTTATTATATCAGACTTAAACAATATGTCAGTTTGTTAAGCACTCTTCATAAAATAATCTGTAAAAACTAACAAAATTACGAATTTATATAACTCTAACTGCTTGCATACTAATTATAAAATAAGCAAAATTGGCAAAATTCCTTAAAATACGGCATAAAAAACCTTTCAGCTAATTAATAATTCAGGTTATTTATTTTTTCCATCTTTTAATTTATAAAATCTTTGTTCAAAATCAGAGGAGTTAGGATTTATGAAAAGTACTGTTAATAAATGGTGTAAATTATTATTTGCCGGAGCTATATTGTTTTTTTGTTTACAGTCAGGCTGCCTGGCATTTAGTGAAAAAGCAATAGACTCATACAACAAGGCCATTAAGCTCACAGAAAAAGAAAAATATGAAAAAGCAATTGATTATTTTAAAAAATCCGTGAAGATAGAACCATCATTTGCTGATGCTTACTTTAACCTTGGAATTTTGTATGAATTTCTGGGAGAGTATGAAAAAGCAGTAGAAACTTTTGAAAAAGTTCTTCAATACAATCCTGAAGATTATGAGGCCATGTATAAGCTTGCAACAATACATTACATGCTAAAAAACTATGATATATCCGAGGAATTTGTGGAAAAAATACCTCCGGAAAACCCCAATTTTCAAAATGTAGTAGATTTTATGGCACACGCAGAAGAAAGAATGCATAATGTAAATCGTAATAATGATGATGAAAAAGATATTAAAGACAAAATAAACGGACCCCGGTCCTGCAAACCGCTGGGAAGAAAATACCCGGATATAAACACCCCTGCAGGAATAGTAAAAGATAACCGTGGAAATGTATACATAGCAGATTATAACGCTGATTCCATCTACTACATTAACAGATGGGGCAACGAAGAATTAATTGCACATAAAGGCATTATTAACGGACCGATAGGGCTTGCTGTGGACAAATACGATAATCTGTACGTAGCTAACTATAAATCTGATGAAATTGTAATAATGCCGGCTTCAGGCAAAGAACCGCACGTTTTGCCGGTCAGTGTAAAAAAACCTTATTTCCTGATGGTAGATGAAGACGGAGTGCTTTATGTAAGCGAACAGGGCGATAATACTATTTCCAGACATAAGTTGATTTGGGAAAAATAGAAAAAATTTTTAAATTTAGCGGCAATTATTTTTTTGAGTAACGTTTTATAAATGGGTTGGTTTATTCAGGAGAAGGAAATTCACCTATTTTAATAAACATTCATTCTTCTAACTCAGGCTAACCCTCGGGTCAACCAGCTTGAGCATTATGTCAGCCAGCAGGTTGCCTGCTATAAGCATAATTGAACCTATCATAAGAGACGCCATAACAAGGTTTATATCGGATTTCATAACCGCTTCCAGTATAAGCCGTCCTAACCCCGGATACTGTAAAACAAACTCAGTAAGGGCAGCGCCGTTAAGCAATGCGGCGAATTCAAAGCCCAGCATGGTTACCAGTGGGTTTATGGCGTTTCTTACTGCGTGCTTGTATACAACTTTATTCTCTGGAAGTCCCTTAGCCCGAGCCATTTTTACATAATCGGATTCCAATACATCAAGCAGGTTGCCCCGCATCTGTCTTTGCAAACCCGCAAGGCTAATGGTAGACAGGACTATCACGGGCAATACAAGGTGATGAGCTATATCAAGGAATTTTTCAAAAGGAGTGAAGTTCTCGAACCCCACGCTGGTCAATCCTCCAACCGGAAACCACCCGGTCTTTACCGCAAATATCAACAGCAATAGAGCAAAGAAGAATGAGGGAATCGCCATTCCCATGGAAGCTATTATTGTCAGAACCCTATCCGCAGTTGTTTTCCAGTTAAGCGCAGAATATATACCCAGAGGAATCGCCACCAGCCAGGTAACAAGAATTACCACCGCTGTTAAAAGCAGCGTATTAGGAATTCTTTCCATTAACCTGTCAACTACGCTTTCCCCAGATGTTGAAACCCCAAGATCGCCCTGTATGAAATTCCCTGCCCAACTTATATATTGTTCATGTACAGGCAAGTCCAGCCCCAATCTTTCTTTTTCCGCCTGAAGTGTTGCAGGTGATATGGCAGGGTTCATTTTCAGCTCTGCTAACGGGTCAACCGGGCTTAATTTAATGATTGTGAAGCTGATTATGGACACTATAATCAGCAGTGGTATGGATTGAATTATTCTTTTTAATATGTATACAGGTATCGACATAATCTCTGTTTAATTGCCTTTTACAAAATATTAGCACACATTGTTCATCAAGAAGTAAGGGAGCAACAAATAATTCTTACTTAAAATTTTCAAAATAATCCCCACCCACAACCGCCCTATAGGTGGCGCAGGCGTAGCCTGCGCACTTGTTAAATATAGATTTTTTGAAAATTTTTAGGCGTAAAAACTTTTTATTTGTTCCTTACCTCCTACATATGTAGTGTTTCAAATCAGGAAATCATCACTATAATTTTTATAATGTTTATTTTTAAGAGCTATGAGGTATAGAAAAATCTTTAGAATTCTTTTGATAGCTACTCTTATGCTTTGTTTTCCATGTTTTTCCGTTGCAGAGGAATGGACAAGGAGCGATTCAATAAAATTTGTCCAGATCTCAGATGTTCACTTGCATGAAAATTCTAAAAATGTTCGAAGCAGGATGTATGCCTATTCGCAGGAGCTTTTTGCCGATGCGGTAAAACAGATTAATAATATTGAAGATGTGGATTTTGTTGTTTTTACAGGAGATATGATCGGATATCCTAACGAATCATTTATTGAAAAATTTATAGCACTGGCTGATACAATAAATGCCCCGTGGTTCTGGACAACCGGAAATCACGATGTTGGCGGTTGGGGACTGAGCAAAAGTACTTTTGTAGAATTAATAGACAAAAATACTCAGTTAAAAAAGAAAAAACCATATTATAGCTTTATAATAAAAGATTTTGTTTTTTTATTCATGGATGGTGCAATAATAAAAGCCGGTACAGCAAACGGCTTTTTCCCGGAAGAACAGCTCTTATGGCTGGAAAAACAGTTAAAAACCAACAAAGACAGCTATGTTATAATTTTTCAGCACTTCCCGGTGGTGGAGCCTTTCAGGTCAAAGTCCCATTGTGTTTTAAATGCAGATCAATATCTTGAAATATTGGATAAATATAATAACGTTGCTGGAATTTTTTCCGGACATTATCACGCTGCAAAGGTAAAAATAAGAAACAATATTGCTCATATCTCTTCTCCTGCCCTGGTGGAATACCCCAATGCGTTCAGGATAATTAATGTTGATAGAGTAGATGAATATGTTTTTATCTCGCTGGAATTTAAACCTGTAAATCTCAAAGAAGTGAGACGGGAAAGTTTTGAAAGGTCAGCCTCAGCTAAACTTTATGTAGGCAGCGAGGAAGACAGAGACAGTGTAATAATACTGCACAAGCCTTTAAATGAAAATGAACTGCCCTCAGTATGGATAAAATAATTTATAGGTGCTGCAATTGTTTAATTGCAGCACCTATTAAGTTTAAATAAATATTTTGTCTAACTTGATACAAGTACAGGATCAGGGTTGTTTTTATACTGGTTGTAGAATTTCATAATGTATCTTACGTACAACTGTGTTTCCCTGTATGGTGGAATTCCGCCATATTTTTGTACTGCACCGGGACCTGCATTGTAAGCTGCAAGAGCAAAACTGGTGGAGCCAAACTGGTCTTTCATCATTTTCAGGTACCTTATGCCTCCGCAAATATTCTGGTCTGGCTGATAGGGATTTACACCTAAATCTCTTGCAGTAGCGGGCATAAGCTGAAAAAGTCCAATCGCTCCTGCATGGCTTTTAGCATTGCAGTTGAAGTTGGATTCCTGCCTTGCAACACTAAGAGCCAGGTATGGGCATAATCCCTGTTTTTTGGCTTCCTGCACGATTCTTTTTTTTAAGTATTCTTTTGAATATGTTCCTTTACTTGGTGCAGCATTTGCGCTGCTAAAAAAGCCTGTAAGACACGCTATTACACTACAGGCGACAAAATACGTCAAAAACTTTTTTACTTTCATCCTCTTCCTCTTCTTAAGTTTTACCTCTTACCCAAAATTCACTGTAAAGTGTGATATTTTTTTGATTTGTATTTACTTGCTAATTAATAAGTTTGATGAATAAGTTTAAAAATTATTATGTTTTATTTTTGACGACAAACGAGTTTGTATGTTCCGAAAATTTTTTAATAAAAAACCGCTTTTTTAAAAAAGCGGTTTTTTATTTTTCTATAAATTTTTTAAATTACTCTTTTTCTTCTTCTGCTGTTTCTTCTTCCATTGTAGTTTCTTTTGCTATTTCTTCAGCCATTTGCTCTGCTTTTTCTTCGATTTCTTCTTCTCTTATAATTTCAGCGGCAACAGCTTCCACAGGTAGCTCAACTGTAACTCTTGATGTAAGTTTTATGACCATTTTGTATTCGCCTATCATATTTATCGGGTTGTTTAAAGAAATATTTTTTCTATCCACTTCTACGCCGGTTTTTTCCTGAAGGATTTCTGATAGCCTTCTGGTTGTAATAGCACCAAATAATTTACCGTTTTCACCAGCTTTAACTTCAATTTTAAGCTTTTCGAGCTTTTTAATTTCTTCTGCTTTTTTAAGAGCTTCATTATGTAACTTTTCTGCCTGCTGTTTAATCCGCTCAAGATTTTTTTCCCTGTTTTTTAGTGTTCCTTCTGTTGCAAGTTCTGCTAATTCCTGCGGTAACAGGTAATTTCTTGCATAACCGTCTTTGACTTCTACAATATCTCCGGATTCACCAAGAGATTGTACGTCTTTTTTCAAAATTAATTTCATTTATTCCTCCTGAGGTATGTTTATTTTAATTTACCATTTAAATTTTAATTTACGTCCAGTTTTATTTAAGCTTGTCATTATTTTTTGTAAAAATTAGCTTACTACAAAAATTTAATAAATCCAACTGTATTTGAACATAAAGGCTTTTATAAAACAGCTTGTTTTATTTAAGAAATTCTTCGAACTTAACATTGCTTTCTATGTAATATCCGCATCCTTCAGGCATTTCTGCACCGGCTCTGATGTGTTTGGTTTTTATTCTGGGGTATAAACGACAGTATAGGGAACGAAAAGGATAGCAGGTACATAGATTGTCTTCTCCCAGGGACTTGCAGGTAAACAATAATATACCTGTTTCATCCCTGCTGGAAATAAAAAAGTGATTATATTTATCATCAAGTTTTTTTATTCTTTCAAACTCCTCTTCCCGTGTTAAGTACTGATCACCAATCATAAAAGTGATATTCCTGCAGCATCTGCCGCATCTTTTACAGGACCCTTTTAGTATAAAGCGCGGTTTTTTAAAAATATTTCTCAGTTTTTCTAAAATCTTCATATTATAAATTTTATAATGGTTCTATCCAAAATTCTGTTTCCGCTATGGGCTTTTCCAGATCAGAATGCCCGAAAAACCTTATAACATGCTTGCCCGTGGTGTGTAGTGTAAAATAGTCCGTTACATAATGCTTTCCCTGTCCCCGATTAATATCTATCCCATAAGCCGGTTCTATCTTGTGGTAAGGATATTTCATATCAAGTTTAAGGATTTGTAACCGAAGTTTTTTATCCTCAATGGGATCCTTACTCAACAGGATATAATAAATTTTTTCTCTTTGGGTAAAAACTGGTTTTTCAGACACAAATTCAAGGCTTGATGGGTCAATAGGCTTATTGCTCAATAGAATAGCAGTTTCTTCTTTCCTATCACAGGAAATTAAAAGAAATACACATGCAAGCAGTATTATGACCGTATTTTTCATAACAATAATTATTTATTGGTTAGTTGGTGTGTTTTCTGCATCATTAAGCTCCAGAGGCGGTAATTTTACCTCATGATCTTTATGATCTTTTTTTGGTGCAGTAGCGTCTTCTGTAATTTCTTCTTTTTCTTCTTTTTCTTCTTCAGAAATCCGGTCTTTTACTTCCAGCCTTTTTTCCAGAACTTTTATTCTCAACTCAATACTTTTTACACTTATACTGTCCGGTGAATATGCTACAAAGTTTCTGTAATTTTTTAATGCCTCTGTATAATTCTCATCTTTTTCCTCGAGAATACCCAGAGCATAGTATGCATAAGGAAATTCAGGCTTGATTTTTATAACTTCCCTGTAAATTTCCTTGGCCTTATTTTTTTCGCCAATTTCAGAAACCACAAGCCCCAGGTTGAACATGGCGTTTGCGTTTTCCGGCTCAATTCTCAAAGCGTTTTCATAAAATATTTTTGCTTTTTCCTTGTCGCCTTTATCTTTATATACATTTCCGGTTTTTATCATTGCCTTGACGTTTTTAACGTCCAGCTCAAGGGCTTTTTCATAATTTTTCAGGGCTTTGTTATATTTTTTTTCTTTATAATATGTATCTCCAAGACCTATATAAGCCTTGACTTCTTCAGGATCAATCTCTGCCGCTCTTTCATAAGCACCCCTGGCTTCCTCGGTTTTGTCAGTTTTTTCAAGAGTTTCCCCAAAGGCAATGAAAATATCTTTATTCGAAGAATCTTTTGCTATAGCCATTTCATAGCATGCACTGGCATCCTCGTACCTGCCCATTTTTTGCAGGGTATTTGCCATTCCTGAAAGGGCATAAAATTCTGATGAATTAATTTTCAGGGCTCTTTTGTAGTATTCGAGCGCTTCATCATAATTTTTTTCTATGTTCAATTTATTTGCTTTTGCCACAAGTACGTTTTTATAATCTTCCTGAACTTTCTTGTCATCTTCTATAGTAAGTGATTTTGCGTACAAATCTATTGCTATATCATAGTTTTTGAGCGAATGATGAACCAGCGCAATATTATAATACAACTCAGCATCGTCTTTTTGTTCTTTTAAAACTTCTTCATACAGGTCCAGTGCTTTCTGGTATTTTTTCGCCAGATGATAGCTCCTTGCAAGTTCTTTTTTTATCATCGGGTCATCAGGTCTTATTTCCATTGCTTTTTCAAGCTTTTCTATAGACTCATTTATTTTCTTTTTGTTCTGGTAAGTTATTCCCAGGTTATAAAAAGCATCCGGATTGTTGGGGACTTCAGCTATGTATTCTTCATAATATTGAATGGCTTCGTCTTCTTTATTAAGTTCTACAAGGGCATTTGCAAGATCAATTTTTACTTCTGTAAGCGAAGGGTCAATTTTAAGAGCTGTTCTGAGTTCTATTACCGCTTTTTCATTATTGCCGGTATTCAAAAGCGCAATACCATAATTTGCATGCGCTTCTGCATTTGCAGGATTATCTTTTATAGCCTGTTCAAGTATCGGGATAGCTTTATCAAATTCTTTTACCTGCACAAGGGCTTTTCCGTATACAGAATGTTCTTCAAATTCTTTAGGTTCATTGTCTATGATAAATTCAAATTCCCTTATCGCTTTTTTAGGTTCCCTTATCGCCATATAGGAAGAAGCGAGGTTTTTTCTGGAATCCATATGGACAGGATAATTTACCAAAAATTCCTGATAATATTTGATAGCGTCTTCATCATTACCTTGCAGGCTTTTTATATTAGCGATATTAACGAGGTTATACTTATATTCCGGGGAAATTTCAAGTGCCTTTGTGTACGCATTGAGTGCTTTATCATACTGTCCTAATTCCTGGTAAATATTGCCCATACTCAAAAAAACAAAAGAATCTGACGGATCAATCCTTGAGGCCTGAACATATTCATTGACCGCAGCCTGTAATTCGCCCTTTTTGTAATATAAATCAGCAAGTTTTATTCTTATCCTCGAGCTGGTGGGAGCAAAATCCTTTGCTATTTCAAGTTCATGTATTGCCCCATCAATATCATGCATCTTATAAAATTTAATAGCATTGTTAAAATGTACCTTTGCTCTTTCCTGCATTGCAAATACAGGGAGAGATATTGAAAGCACAGCTATGAGTAAAATTGGTTTTAAATGTTTCATTGCCCTTACCCCGAAAATGTTTCTTAATTCATATCATAACTATTTGTATACCATTATAATAACTTAAATTATGCTTTTTATGAAGAATATAAACATATTTTTGTTTACCCGGGCAATTAGTAGATTTTGTTTCACATGTTAATGATTGATATAAGGTTGTAATCGTAAATAACACAGGGAAAAAACATGTTTGTAAGAAAAAGAGGATATACAATACCTTTAATATTAGGATTTTTAACCCTTTTGGGCATGATATTTGTTGCAGAAACATTTGCCGGAGGATTATTTGGGCCGGAAAAAACAATCTATATGCGCTTTAAAGATCCGGGGCCCCTTCCAGAAAGAATGGATGTTTATTATAAAGGGATTAAAGTCGGAAAAGTAACAGGAATGAAATTTTCCGAAGATTATAAATATACCGTACTTACAGTAGAAATAAGGAAAAAGGATTTTAATCCGCCAAATAATATTTATGCTGAAATAAAAATAGAGGGAGAAGCCAGGTTCTGGGCACAGGGAATAAACATAACCCAATATATAGACCTTGCTTATCCCGAAAATCCCAGCTCAACTTCCCTGAAAGACAAAGACACCATAGAAGGAAGAATTGGGGACATTGAAAGAATACAGGAATATTTAAAGGAAAGTTTAAGCAAGGAAGAGGTTGAGTCTTCTGTTGATAATATCCAGCAAATAACCAAGAACACAGAGGAAGCAACGCAAAACCTGGCTCAGGTTACTGAAAAGATAAACATATTCCTGGATAGAAACCAGCAAAAAATGAATGAAATAGTTTCAAGAACCAATGAAGCAATAGCAAACCTCAATGCAACAGCAGAAAATACCCGCTCTATAACCCTTACTATGCGGGAATTTGCGGAAAAACCCGGTGAAGAAACAGGCTTAAGGTCTGCCCTGCAAAATCTTGCAGAATTTACGGAAAATATTAACACAGTAAGTATTGATCTTGGTAAATTCACGGGAGATGTTGGGTTCCGAGATGAACTTATAGCTACGCCAGGAGAAATTAGAAAATTTATTTCCGGTACTAACAGGAATGTAGAAGAGTTTATTCAGTCTACCAATGCAACCATAGCAAGGCTTGACCAAAAAGTCTGTATAACCCTTAACGATGCGGACAGGGCTATAAACCGCTATGACTGCATAGGTGCTGGCATAAGCGACCTAATGAGCGAACGGTTTTTAGTATTCAAACTGCTTTTTGGAAAACCCGGAGAAGCATTTGAATTATGCACAGGTCCATGCCCGCCGAATTTCGAGCCTTTTAACTGTAGTCCTGGTGGATGCCCATTACGATTACGCTCTTACCAGCCCCCTGTATACCAGTTAAGGCCAAGTATGCCATGCCCTGTGGTTCCTGGACAACAAACATATTAATTTATTGTGTCTTTAAAAAGAAATCAAGACTAATGCACAACAAGGAAAAACTAATTTCCTGTTAGATTGTGTGATAAAAGTCAACAAGAAAAGGCAGCAGCCTTTTTTTGTTTTTCAATCCAATCAGCCTGAAAAGGCTGATTATTTCTCAAAACTCCTATACAAATAGCGAGTAGTTTTCTCA
>Ga0081527_100212_pt1 | contig 45509 bp, 39 predicted proteins | sample HotLakmasection5_FD_70992 | JGI IMG/M metagenome (GOLD analysis project Ga0081527, IMG submission 70992) | Hypersaline microbial mat communities from Hot Lake, Washington, USA - Section #5 (SPADES assembly) (version 2) | ecosystem: Environmental > Aquatic > Non-marine Saline and Alkaline >... | reverse complement strand
GTTCCATGACTCCGGTCCGCAACTTTGATAATCCATGGATTTTAAGGAATTCCCCCCCTGACGACGCAATCGACAAGCCGTTGTTCGGCAACGAGGATCCGGCGAAAGGACACGGTCGCGAGTTCACACCGTGCATTCCGGCCGATCCCGTTGGATGAAACTGCCGGGAGGCCGGGGGTGCATTTAATATACATGCACGCATGACCATCCCGTCTTTGCGAGCGTAGCGAAGCAATCCAGTGGCGCCGCGAGCGCGACCCATGGCTTTTCGGACGGGCGACGCCGGGACTGGGCCGCTTCGCTGCGCTCGCGGTGACGGCATGGTGCGGACTGTGGACGACCAGTCCACGGCCGTGTGGTGTCGTCGCTGCGTCGCGGTCTCTTCGCAAGCCCCCGGCGCCCGGCCGGGTCCGCTGGATGAAACCGTGCGGAGGCGGTCCGTCGAAGCGTTGTTTCTTGTTAGATCTCGCAAGAATCTTCGCCTGACACAGTCGAAGGGCGGTCGAGAGATCTGTGTTGTGTCCCCGAAATTCCCGACCTGGGCTCTCAGAAAATGGTCAAATTGCCGGCACGTCTGGCATAATCCTCAGTATTCCGCAGGGCGTTCCCTACAGAAAGCCGTCATTGCGAGCGAAGCGAAGCAACCCGGGCCCGCCGCTGCCAGTCAAGAAAACCATCGGTCGCGTTTGCGGCGTCGCTGGATTGCTTCGCTTCGCTCGCAATGACGGGTATTTGTGTTTGTAAAAATTCGATTAAGGCCGAGATTACTGGCGTGTATCCTGACCAACCGACGCTCCGCCTGGGTGCCAACATGAAAACCGAGGACCATTGAAGCCATGCCAGGTTGCATGAAGCAGACCAGCCGCTTGGGCCGCGGACATTATTCCGCAGCTTCCGCAGCTGGGCCGAGGATATGGTGTCCGTGGATACGGACCGGATGGTCCAAGGGGCCTGTCCCGAACTCCGCAAACCGTCTGCAGGCCTCGTCGCGATCGAGTTGAAAATTCGCGGTAAGGGCAACTCCCTGTACGCGGTGTTCCCGCAGGAAGCCGTCGACCGGCTGCGCCTGGCGGAGGGCGATCGGTTGGTGCTTGCGGAAACGCCTGACGGATACCGGATGACCTCCTATGATCCGGAATTCGAGCGGCAGATGGCGCTGGCCGAAGGCGGCCTGCAGCGGTATCGCAGGACGCTGCGCGACCTCGCCGGGTGACGGCCGGCCACGGCGCCGGCCACGTCCGCCGCGGCCTCGGCAACGGGACGGCAGGGACATCGGACACGCATGGCAGGCGATCTGGACGGCATCCTGGTGCTGGCGCTGGAGCAGGCGGTGGCGGCGCCGTACTGCTCCGGGCGGCTGGCGGATGCCGGGGCGCGGGTGATCAAGGTGGAGCGGGCGGAGGGCGACTTCGCGCGCCGCTATGACCGCGACGTGCAGGGCCTCAGCGCCTATTTCGTCTGGCTGAACCGCGGCAAGCAGTCGCTGGTCGCCGACATCAAGGACCCGGCCGACCGCGCCCTGCTGGAGCGCATCGCCGCGCGCGCCGACGTGTTCATCCAGAACCTGGCGCCGGGGGCGGCGGACCGCGCCGGGCTGGGCAGCGCGGCCCTGCGCGCCCGCCACCCGCGCCTGATCGCCTGCGACATCAGCGGCTACGGCGAGGCCGGGCCGTACCGCGACATGAAGGCGTACGACCTGCTGGTCCAGGCCGAATCCGGCCTGTGCGGCGTCACCGGCACCGCGGACGCGCCGGCGCGGGTCGGCGTCTCGGTGTGCGACATCGCCGCCGGCATGTACGCGCACCAGGCCATCCTCCAGGCCCTGTACGCGCGCCAGCGGACCGGGCAGGGGCGCGCGATCAAGGTCTCGCTGTTCGACGCCATGGCCGACTGGATGAGCGTGCCGTACCTGCAGCACCGCTATGGCGGGCGCACGCCGCCGCGCACCGGGCTGCACCACCCGACCATCGCGCCGTACGGGGCGTACGCCTGTGCCGGCGGCGCTCAGATCCTGCTGTCCATCCAGAACGAGCGCGAATGGCGGCGGCTGTGCGCCGAGGTACTGGGCGACGCGGCGCTGGCCGACGACCCGCGCTTCCACGACAATCCGGCCCGCGTCGCCAACCGCCCGGCGCTCGACGCCGTGCTGGCCGCCCGGTTCGCCGGCCTGGACCGCGAAGCGGCGGCGGCGCGGCTGTTCGCGGCGGGGATCGCCTTCGGCCGGCTCAGCACGCTGGACGACCTGGCCGCGCACCCGCAGCTGCGCCGCGTCACCGTGCCGACCGCGGCCGGCCCGGTCGAGCTGCCGGCGCCGCCGCCGATCCTGGACGCCGACGCGCTGGCGCCGGGCGCGGTGCCGGAGGTCGGCGCCGCCGACGCCGCCGTCCGCGCCGAGTTCGCGGCCCCCGCCGCACCGACACACGAGGAGGGCATGCCATGACCCCGCCGCGGCGCAAGCACACCGACGTGATCCGCGAGCACCTGCCGCTGGCCGGGCGGCTGGCGGTGGACGTGGGCTGCGGCGACGGCGCCCTGGTCCGGTTCCTGGCGCGGCAGGGGGCGCGGGCGGTCGGCCTGGACTGCGGCATGGCGGCGCTGGCCCCGGCGCTGGCGGCGGACCGCGCGGGCGGCGAGGCCTATGTCGCCGCGCTGGGCCAGGCGCTGCCGTTCGCCGAAAGCGGCGTGGACGTGGTGGTGTTCTTCAACAGCCTGCACCACGTCCCCGAGCCGGACATCCCGCTGGCGCTGGCCGAGGCGGCGCGGGTGCTGCGCCGCGGCGGCCACCTGTACGTCATGGAGCCGCTGGCCGAGGGCCCGTACTTCGAGCTGGTCCGTCCGGTGGAGGACGAGACGGCGGTCCGCGCCGCCGCCTACGCCGCGGTCTGCGAGGCGCGCGCCGAGGCGGCGTTCGACGACCTGGCCGAGGTGGTCTACGACGCGCCGGTGAAGCTGGCCGATTTCGACGCGTTCACGCGCAAGATCGTCGCCGCCAACCCGGCCCGCGCCGCCGCCGTCGCCGCCCAGCAGGACCGCCTGGCGGCGGGATTCGCCGCGGCGGGGGAGCACCGCGACGACGGCGTCTGGTTCGCGCAGCCGAGCCGGCTGAACCTGCTGCTGCGGAACTAAATACCTAAACCTTAGCGTCATCAGCTTGCTTTATTCTTGCCAAAATTAGAAAAAATCGGAAATGACGATCCTTGGTGGCCAGGGATTAGGCCTCATATTACTTGGGAACTCTAACGCCGCGTGATTAAAATAATCAATAAACCATTTGTATTTCTCAAATATGCTTGGCCTGTCTACAAATTCGTTGATCTTTTCTGCAAGAAACGCGGAAATACTGGAAATTTGTGCGAACTGTTCTTTTTGATCATATCCTGTAATCCTGCCTTCCAATACTGCAGTCTTGAAATTTTCCAACCAATGCAGAGCATGAACAGATACCGGGCCATCCGGATCCCGCCGAATTTTTTGTTTCCGCATTTCGAGCTTTCTCGCATCATTAAAAGTATCTTGACTTAAAATGATTCTTGGATGGCGCGCGATGCGTGATTCTAAAAGATAAGCATCAATCATTGCCTTTCCCAATATTGCATTATTATGTCGGTAGAGCTTGTCTCTAACGATCGCGCCTCTAAACAAGAATCTATTCAATATTAAACGCGCAAGAATGTCGCGTGTCAACCAAATAAGTTTATCAAGGTTATCAACAGTATCAGCACTTGTTGTAATTATAATGGAGTCAGAAAAGGAATTGAACCAAAGTCCTTTATCTTCCATTTCGGCCTGCATGTTTTGGAGCTCTCTAATCAGTCTGAGAGTATCTTTCACGCCTTTGTCGTTTTTTGTTTTTGTCAAGCTAACAATATGATCTGAGAATCCTAAGATGTCAATAAAGCAAAGGTAATATTCCTTGTACGTAAATTTCGCCCCCATTATTAAAACCCCCTAGCCTGATAAACAACAGCTCCATTCTTAACAATCCTTTCTATTCTAATGTCTGCACGAATATGTCTATGCTTGTACCAGCGACGAATATGAAGCTCGCCAATTGCACCAAAATCTTTGCCAACTATGCTGTATCGGTCCACGACTCTATAATTAGCTGCATCAACATTCTCACGCCTTCCTTTTTCTATCAATATAATTTTATGTATCTCGTAGTCAAAAACATCCCTTGTGCCGTCATCTAATATTTCAAGCCTATGTCCACTATATTGGCTACCCACATGTTTTATGCGTCCAATACAGTTGTCGTTTGCGACGAAAACCTTTTCGTCCTTACGGAATTGGCGAGTAAGTTTAGTCTGGTTTGAAATGTTACGGAGCATGCTCATGCCACCCGACTCCCGCTGCAAAGGTTGCCCAGCACCATCCAGTTATACTAACGAAAGGGTCAAACGCAAGAGCCTTATGCCAATTTCGCACGTTGGATGATAGGTATTTTTCGGAAAACCAATGGGGCAAAAAGCAGACAAATAGGTAAAAATACCGATATGACGGCCAGTTACGAATGCTCAGGCGCAAGATAAAGTATACGCTAACGTTGTCTTTAACTCCTCATACGGTAAAAAGGTGCATAATGCGATCGTATCAAGCTTTAACATGAACCATGTCGCACCACAGCAGGACGCGTCGCGCGCTCATTAGGAATTGTGACGACACCTATGGCATACGTAGCGTACATAGCTTGCTCCTGACTTACATCCCGTCCTTGGACCGCCGCCGCGCCGGGCCTATGATCGTCTCCGGGATGAACGACGCAACACCGCCAGAGGGTCCGGCGCCGGCGCGGAGCAAGGACGGCTACCGCGTGCTGGCGCGCAAGTACCGGCCGACCACCTTCGCCGAGGTGATCGGGCAGGACGCGCTCGTCCGCACGCTGACCAACGCGCTCAGGTCCGGGCGGCTGGCGCACGCCTTCATCCTCACCGGCGTGCGCGGCATCGGCAAGACGACGACGGCGCGAATCATCGCCCGCGCGCTGAACTGCATCGGCCCCGACGGCACCGGCGGGCCGACCGTCACGCCGTGCGGCGTCTGCCGGCACTGCACGGCGATCGCCGCCGACCGGCACGTCGACGTGCTGGAGATGGACGCCGCCTCCAACACCGGCGTCGACGACGTGCGGGAGATCATCGACGGTGTGCGCTACGCCCCGGCGATGGCGCGCTACAAGGTGTACATCATCGACGAAGTGCACATGCTGTCGCGCAACGCGTTCAACGCGCTGCTGAAGACGCTGGAGGAGCCGCCGCCGCACGCCAAGTTCATTTTCGCCACCACCGAGATTCGCAAGGTCCCGGTCACGGTGCTGTCGCGCTGCCAGCGCTTCGACCTGCGCCGGGTGGACGAGGGCACGCTGATCCGCCACTACACCGCGATCGTCGAGAAGGAAGGGGTCGCCGCCGAACCGGAGGCGGTGGCGATGATCGCCCGCGCCGCGGACGGCTCGGTGCGCGACGGGCTCAGCCTGCTCGACCAGGCGATCGCCCTGGGCACGCGCGAGGACGGCGGCGCGGAGGTGACCGCGCTGCTGGTCCGCGACATGCTGGGGCTGGCCGACCGCACCGCGGTGATCGACCTGATCGAGGCGGCGGTGCGCGGCCAGGCGGCGGCGGCGCTGGAGCGGCTCGACGAGTTGCACCGCGGCGGCGCCGACCCGGTGGTGGTGCTGCAGGACCTGCTCGACGTCACCCATTTCCTGACCCGGGTCTCGGTGGTGCCGGCGCTGGCGGAGAGCCCGGCGGTGCCGGAGGCCGAGCGCACCCGCGGTACGGCGCTGGCGCAGGGCCTGTCCATGCCGGTGCTCCAGCGCATGTGGCAGATGCTGCTCAAGGGCCTGGGCGAGGTGCAGGCCGCGCCGATGCCGGCGGCCGCACTGGAGATGGTGGTGATCCGCCTGGTCCACGCCGCCGGGCTGCCGACGCCGGGCGAGGTCATCCGCCGGCTGGAGAGCGGCGCGTACGGCGGTTCGGGCGGCGCCGCGCCCGGTGGCGGCGGCGGCGGCGGTGGCGGCGGCCGGGGCGGGAACGGGGCGGCACAGGACATGTCGGCGGCCGGCGCGGGCGGCGCGCGCGGCGGCCCGCTCGCGGCCGGGCCGGCGGCGCCGCGGGCGGAGGCGGCCGGGGCGGCAACCGGCGGAGCCGCTATGCGCCAGGCGTCGATGCCCGAGCCGGCGGCGGCCGAGGCTTCGCCCGCCGCGCCCGCGCCGGCGGCGGAGCCCGCGCCGGCCGGTCCGGTGCCCATGCCGGCGGACTTCCGTGCCATGGTCGCGCTGTTCGCGGAGCGCGCCGATCCCTCGCTCCACGGCCAGCTGTACGCCAACGTCCATCCGGTGCGTTATCAGCCGGGCCGGGTCGAGTTCCGGCCGCGCGAGTCGGCGCCGCGCGCCCTGGCCAGCCAGGTCATGGCCCTGCTGCGGGACTGGACGGGCGAACGCTGGGTCGTCACGGTGTCCGCGGAGCCCGGCGACCCCACATTGAGCCAGCAGGACCGCGCCGAGCAGGAGCGCGCCCGCGCCGAGGCCGAGGCCGACCCGGTCGTGCGGGCGGTGCTGGCGGCCTTCCCCGGCGCCACGATCAAGGCCGTCCACGATGCCGTGGCCGCGGCGCCCGATGCCGGCGCGGGTGATGATGCCGCCGAACCCGAGGTCGCGGCCGCCGCGCCCGATCCGGACGAGATGGGAGAGGATTGAGCCATGAAGAACCTGGGCAACATGATGAAGCAGGCCCAGCAGATGCAGGCCAAGATGGCGGAGATGCAGGAGCGCCTGGGCGACCTGGAGGTCTCCGGCCAGGCCGGCGGCGGGCTGGTCGCGGTCACGCTGAACGGCAAGGGCGAGATGCGCGGCATCAAGATCGACAAGTCGCTGGCCGACCCGGAGGAGGTCGAGGTCCTGGAGGACCTGATCGTCGCCGCGGTCAACGACGCCAAGGGCCGCGTCGAGGCGCAGGTCCAGGAGGAAACCGCCAAGCTGATGGGCGGCATGCAGCTGCCGCCCGGCATGAAGCTGCCGTTCTGACGGCGTTGCCTCCGCCGCCGGTGCACGGGCCGGCGCCGCACCTGGGCGCGGCTCCCGCTGCCGTTGCCGTTCCGCCATGATCGGCCCGGAGATCGAGCGGCTGATCCAGCTCCTGGCCAAGCTGCCGGGGCTGGGGCCGCGCTCGGCGCGGCGCGTGGCGCTGTACCTGCTGCGTCACCGCGACGGCACCATGGCGCCGCTGGCCGAGGCGATGGCGGCGGCGGCCGCGGCGATCCGGCCGTGCTCCGCGTGCAACAACCTGGACACCACCGACCCCTGCACCGTGTGCGCCGACCCGCGCCGCGACGACACGGCGCTCTGCGTGGTCGAGCAGGTCGGCGACCTGTGGGCCCTGGAGCGCACCCGCGCCTTCCGCGGCCGCTACCACGTGCTGGGCGGCACCCTGTCGGCGCTGGACGGCGTCGGCCCCGACGACCTGGCCATCCCCGCCCTGGTCAACCGCGCCCGCCGGCCGGAGGTGCGCGAGGTGATCCTGGCCCTGAACGCCACGGTCGAGGGCCAGACCACCGCCCACTACATCACCGACCGCCTGGCCGAATGCGGCGTCGCCGTGACCCGCTTGGCCCACGGCCTGCCCGTCGGCGGCGAGCTCGACTACCTGGACGACGGCACCCTGATGGCGGCCCTGAAGGCGCGGCGGGGGATTTAGGGGCGCGGCGCAATAAAATTACCTCTCCCGGAGGGAGAGGTAATTTTATTGCGTCGCGGGAGCGCTGCGGAAAACGTGATGTCGGGGGCGCTTGAAGCGCTGTGGCGTCGGACAGGACCTGCTTGCGGCAGGCCCCGCCAATGCAGCAAGGATCAGGGATCGCCCACCCCGCTACGTGCCACCCTCCTCCGGCTCCAGCTTCAGCGCGGCGGAGTTCAGGCAGTAGCGCTGGCCGGTGGGGGGCGGGCCGTCGGGGAAGACGTGGCCCAGGTGGGCTTCGCAGCGGGCGCAGAGCACCTCGTCGCGGACCATGCCGTAGCTGGTGTCGCGGCGCGTCTCCACGCGGTCCGGGTCGATCGGCTTCCAGAAGCTGGGCCAGCCGGTGCCGGACTCGTATTTGGTGTCGGACGTGAACAGCGGCTCGCCGCAGCACACGCAGGCATAGGTGCCCGGCGTCTTGGTGTCCCAGTAGCGGCCGGTGAAGGCGCGCTCGGTGCCGTGCTGCCGGGTGACGTGGTACTCCTCCGGGCTGAGCTGCTCGCGCCATTCGGCGTCGGGTTTCTCGATCTTGTCGGGCATGGTGCGTCTCCGTCGCGTCCGCGGGGGGTGCGGGGGAACGCCCCGGTGCCGCACCCGTTCGTGGGTCGAAACATAGGGCATCGGCGGAAACGGGGAAGGGGGACCGGCATGCGGCAGGCGCAGCACACGCTCACCGTAACCACCCGCGGCCAGGGCCTGGTCGAGGTGACCGACCCGGTCGCCCGCTGGGTCGGCGACCAGGGCATCTCGACCGGGCTGCTCACGGTGTTCTGCCGGCACACCTCGGCCTCGCTGGTCATCCAGGAGAACGCCGACCCCGACGTGCGCACCGACCTGGAGGCGTTCTTCCAGCGGCTCGTGCGCGAGGACCCGTCGCTCTACGCGCACACCGTGGAGGGCCCGGACGACATGCCGGCGCACATCCGCACCGCGCTGACCCAGACCCACCTGTCGATCCCCGTGGACCGCGGCCGCCCGGCGCTCGGCACCTGGCAGGGGATCTATCTGTTCGAGCACCGCCGCAGCGGCCACCGGCGCGAGCTGGTGCTGCACCTGATCGGCGACTAGGCCGCCTGCACCGGCGCGCCGACCGCGCGTCACAAACAATTAGACAAGTCTTAACGGAGCCGAAATGACCTGATCGGCCGGCAGAGCGTTTGTCAGCACCTTCCGGGTCGGCCGGAAGGCCGCGTCGGGACGTCCCCCGCTTTGCGCGACCGTGCTGCACAAGAACCGGACGAGGCTCCCCATGATCCGCAAGATCCTTACGCTCACAACCGCGGCCTCGGCCGCCGCCCTGCTGGCGGCGGGGCCGGTCGCCGCCCAGGGGCGCGACCAGATCCGCATCGTCGGCTCCTCCACCGTCTACCCCTTCGCCACCACCGTCGCCGAGCACTTCGGCAACAATACGCAGTACCCGGCCCCGGTGATCGAGTCCACCGGCACCGGCGGCGGCCTGCAGCTGTTCTGCCAGGGCGTAGGTATCGAACACCCCGACATCTCCAACGCCTCGCGGGCGATCACCGGGTCCGAGCGCGAGCTGTGCCGCGAGAACGGCGTCGAGAACGTCACCGAGGTCAAGATCGGCTACGACGGCATCGTCCTGGCCACCGACCGGGAGACCGGCCAGCCGCTCGACATCACCCGCGCCCAGCTGTGGCAGGCGCTGGGGCAGACCGTGGTCCAGGACGGCGAGCTGGTCGAGAACCCCTACGACACCTGGTCCGACATCGATCCGTCGCTGCCCGACACCGGGATCCAGGTGTTCGGCCCGCCGCCGACCTCCGGCACCCGCGACGCCTTCGTTGAGCTGGTCATGGAGGAGGGCTGCATGGAGTTCGAGGCCGTCCAGGAGCTCGCCGAGGACCGCCAGGAGGAGGTCTGCGGCCGCATGCGCCAGGACGGCGCCTTCGTCGAGGCCGGCGAGAACGACAACCTGATCGTCCAGCGCCTGCAGTCCGAGCAGGGCACCTACGGCGTGTTCGGCTTCAGCTTCCTGGACCAGAACCGCGACGCGCTGGTCGCCAGCAGCATCAATGGCGTCGATCCGACCTTCGAGAGCATCGCTGCCGGCGAATACCCGGTGTCGCGGTCGCTGTTCTTCTACGTCAAGGACGCCCACGTCGGCGTGATCCCGGGCCTGGCCGAATACATCGACGAGTTCACCAGCCCGCGCGCCTGGGGCCCCAACGGCTACCTGGTCGAGAAGGGCCTGATCCCGCTGCCCGAGCAGGAGCGTGAGCAGATGCGCGAGCGCGCCACCGGCATCGGCGCGAGCTGAGGCGCATCCGCCCCAGCGTTGCCGCCCGTCCGATCCCCTCTCCCGCCCGTGTGCGGGGGAGGGGACGCGGACCGAAGGATCCGGAGGCCCGAGGACCATGACTCTGTCGATCCTGGCCGCCGCCGTGGCCACCCTGTCGATCATCGGCTACGTTGCCGGGCACCGGCATGCCTGGGCGGTGGGCGGCGGGTCGCGCCGGCACCTCCATTCGCTGCCCGTCTACCACGGCGCGTTCGTGGCGCTGGTCGTGCTGTTGCCGCCGGCGGTGCTGCTGCTGGTGTTCCTGGTCGCCGAAGGGCCGCTGCTCGACATGGTCGTGCGCGGCAGCATGCCCGACCAGGCCATGCCCGAGGCGCCTCAGGACGTGGCGCTGATGATGTCCGAGGTACGCCGCCTGGCCGCCGGCGGGCAGGTCATCGGCGAGCCGCCGGAGCACGTGCGCAACGCGGCCGATCTCTACGCCCGCCTCGACCGGCTGGCCGACTGGGGTGCGGCCGCGGTGATCGGCCTGACGGCGGCGGGCGGATTCGCCTATGCCTGGCGCCGTGTGGCCGCACCGTTCCGGGCCCGCAATCAGGTCGAGCGGATCGTCGCCGGCGTCATGGTGCTGTGCTCGATCGTGGCGATCCTGACCACCATCGGCATCGTGCTGTCGGTGCTGTTCGAGGCGTTGCGCTTCTTCGGCCGCGTCTCGCCCCTGGAGTTCCTGTTCGGCCTGGAGTGGCAGCCGCGCACCGGCATCCGCGAGGAGCAGGTCGCCGCCGCGGGCAGCTTCGGCATGGTGCCGCTGTTCGTCGGCACGCTGCTGATCATGTGCATCGCCATGGCCGTGGCGGTGCCGCTCGGCCTGCTGTCGGCGATCTACCTGTCGGAATACGCCGCGCCGCGGGTGCGGGCGGCGGTCAAGCCGATGGTGGAGATCCTGGCCGGCATCCCGACCGTGGTCTACGGCTTCTTCGCCGCGATCACCGTGGCGCCGTTCCTGTCCAATCTGGGCGACCGCCTGGGCCTGGACGTCAGCTCCCAGTCGGCGCTGGCGGCAGGCTCGGTGATGGGCATCATGATCATCCCGTTCGTCAGCTCGCTGTCGGACGACGTGATCAACGCCGTGCCGCAGGCGCTGCGCCAGGGGGCGGCCCAGCTCGGCGCCACCCAGGGCGAGACCATCGTCAAGGTGGTGCTGCCGGCGGCGCTGCCGGGCATTGTCGGGGCCGTGCTGCTGGCGATCAGCCGGGCGATCGGCGAAACCATGATCGTGCTGATGGCCGCCGGCCTGTTCGCCAACCTGACGTTCAACCCGCTGGAGGCCGTGACCACGGTGACGGTGCAGATCGCCACCCTGCTCACAGGCGACCAGCGCTTCGACAGCGCCAAGACCCTGTCGGCCTTCGCGCTCGGCCTGGTGCTGTTCTTCGCCACGCTGGCGCTCAACCTGGTCGCCCTCAAGGTGACCCAGCGCTATCGGGAAAAATATGACTGACGCTACCGCCAACGGGGCCGCCGCCGGCGCCCATGAGCGCTACCGTTCGGCCCGCTTCCGCCGGCGCCTGCGCCGCCGCCACGCCTGGGGCGCGGTGCTGCGCCTGGCCGGGATCGGCGCCATCGTCGTGGCGCTGGGCATGCTGGGCGTGCTGCTGGTCAGCATCGGCCTGCGCGGCTACACCGCCTTCCAGCAGGTCCAGATCCGGCTCGAGGTCCATTTCGACCCGGCGGATCTGCCGGCTGAGGATGACGGCCGGCCCACCGCCGAGGCGCTGGCCGACGCCGACTACACGCCGATCATCCGCGACGCGCTGCAGGCCCGCCTGGGCGAGGCAGAGGGCGTGGTCGCGGCCCGTGAGATGGGCGCCCTGGTCAGCAACGGCGCCCAGTACACGCTGCGCCGCATGGCCGGCGACGACCCGGACCTGGTCGGCGAGCGGCGCACCGTGTGGCTGGCCGCCTCGGGCGACATCGACATGGTCGTCAAGGGCATCGTACCCGTCGACGTGCAGCTGGACGAGCGTCAGCTCTCCGACCGCCAGCTCGCCTGGCTGGAGGAGCTGCGCGACGCCGGCGACATCAGGACCGCCTTCAACACCGACTTCTTCACCGGCACGACCAGCCGCGAACCGGAGCTGGCCGGCATCTGGGGCGCCTTCGTCGGCTCGATGCTGACCCTGGCGGTGACGCTGATCCTGGCCTTCCCGGTGTCTGTGCTGGCGGCCGTCTACCTGGAGGAGTTCGCGCCGAAGAACCGCTGGACCGAGATGATCGAGATCAACATCAACAACCTTGCGGCGGTGCCGTCGATCATCTTCGGCCTGCTGGGCCTGGCGGTGTTCTTGAACGTCTTTGACCTGCCGCGGTCGTCGCCGCTGGCCGGCGGCGTGGTGCTGGCGCTGATGACGCTGCCGATCGTGATCATCTCGGCGCGCTCGGCGCTGCGCTCGGTGCCGCCGGCCTACCGCGAGGCGGCGCGGCAGCTCGGCGCCTCGCCGCAGCAGGTGGTGGCCTACAGCGTGCTGCCGGTGGCGATGCCGGGCATCCTGACCGGCACGATCATCGGCATGGCCCAGGCGCTGGGTGAGACGGCACCGCTGCTGCTGATGGGCATGGTGGCATTCGTCAACGACGTGCCCAACGGCTTCACCGACGCGGCGACGGTTCTGCCGGTGCAGATCTACCTGTGGGCGGAGAGTGCCGAGCGCGGCTTCGTCGAGAAGACGGCGGCGGGCATCCTGGTGCTGCTCGCCGTGCTGGTGACGATGAACGCCGCCGCGATCTACCTGCGGCAGCGGCTGCAGAAGAGGGGATAGGACGATGGCGGCAATCGAGGAACTGCCCCGCAACGATGACCGGCGGACGGCGGACACCGGCGCCCGCTGCGGCCCGGCCGGTGCCGAGGTGAAGATGCTTTGCGAGCGGGTCAGCGTCTTCTACGGCGACAAGCAGGCCATCAAGGAGGCCGACCTGGACGTGCGCGCCGGCGAGATCCTGGCGCTGATGGGGCCGTCGGGCTGCGGCAAGTCGACCTTCCTGCGCTGCCTGAACCGGATGAACGACTTCATCCCCGTCGCGCGGGTGACCGGGCGGATCACGCTCGACGACGAGGACGTCTATGCAGCGGGCGTCGACCCGGTGCTGATCCGCGCGCGGATCGGCATGGTCTCGCAGGCACCCAACCCGTTCCCCAAGTCGATCTACGCCAATGTGGCGTTCGGCCCGCGCCTGCACGGCCTGATCGACCGGCGCCGCGAACTGGACGAGCTGGTCGAGCGCAGCCTGCAGCGCGCCGGCCTGTGGGACGAGGTCAAGGACGACCTGGACATGCCGGGCACCAGCCTGTCCGGCGGCCAGCAGCAGCGCCTGTGCATCGCCCGCGCCATCGCCACCGAGCCGGAGGTGATCCTGATGGACGAACCGGCCTCCTCGCTCGACCCGAAGTCCACGGAGATCATCGAGGCCCTGATGGAGGACCTGCGGCAGATCTATGCGGTGGTGATCGTCACCCACAACATGCAACAGGCCCACCGCGTCTCCCAGCGCAGCGCCTTCTTCCACCTGGGCGAGATCGTCGAGGTCGGCAAGACGAAGGAGATCTTCGAGAACCCGCAGGATCCGCGCACGCAGGACTACATGAGCGGGGCGTTCGGGTAGCCGGCTGGCCGCAGCGCAAGCGGGCCGGTCTCCGCACCGCCGCCCTCGGGCCGGGCAAGGCTGTCACGAAACGGTCAGCGTCTCTTCAAGGATTTGTCAGAACCTTGCTGCGGGTGTCGGACGTTGATGAAGCGTTTCGTTGCCGGACACGAGCCAACGTCGAACGAGGCCCGATACATGTTCGAAAAGTTGCCTCCTTTGTTGGCAATCGTCGCAGGAGTGGTGCTGTCGGTGCCGGCTTCCGGTGCCTCTGCCCAGACCCGCGACTATGTCCACGTCGTCGGCGCGTATGCCGTGTATCCCTATGCTGCCGCCGTCGCCGAACGCCTTGCCGCTCCGGGAGACTATCCGTCCTCCGTGGTCGAGGCGACCGGCACCGGCAGCGGCATCCTGTTGTTCTGCGGGGGTGTCGGCCTCGACTACCCGGACATCGCCGGTGCTGCGCGGCCGATGACCGAGGCGGAGCGGGCGCTGTGCCGCGAGAACGGGGTCGACGAGATCACCGAGGTTGCGATCGGCCACCATGCGATCGTGCTGGCCACGGCTGCGGCGGACCCGGCGCCCGACCTGACCCGCGCCGAGATCTGGCAGGCGCTGGCCCGGACCGTGGTGCGCGACGGCGATCTGGTCGAGACCCCCTACCGGTCCTGGTCGGAGATCGACCCGTCCCTGCCGGACCGCCCCATCCGGGTATTGCTCCCGGCGCCGCCCTCCGGCACCCGCACCGCCCTGATCGAGCGGATCATCGTCCCGGGCTGCCAGCAGTTCGAGGCGGTCCGGCGGCTGGACGAACAGGCCGCCGATCGCGTCTGTACGCGCCTGCGCGACGACGCTGCGGTCGCCGATGTCGGGCCCGCCATGCCCACGGCCACCCCGGCCGAGCACGAGCCCGCGATCCTCGACGGAATGCGTGCCGATCCCGCCGCCTTCGGTGTCATCGACTACAGCGTCTTCGACAGGCAGGGCGACGGCCTCAGGGCGGCCCGCATCGGCGGGACCGAAGCGTCGGCGGAGACGATCGTGTCGGGCTCGTACCCGGCGGCGCAGCCGCTGCTGCTGTACGTCAAGAACGCCCATGCCGGCATCGTCCCCGGCCTGACGGATTTCCTGGAGCTGATCACCAGCCCCGCTGCCTGGGCCCCCGGCGGCGACCTCGTCGACGAGGGCCTGATCCCGCTATCGGAGTCCGAGCGCGAGCGGATGCGCCGGCGGGTCATGAGCCTTGGCGGCGCCGAGGCGGCAAGCCCCTGAGCCGGGCAGTGCCGTTGAGCGCGGGACGATTGCCCGCGCGGTCGCGCGGTCTTCTGCTGGCGGATCCGGTCGCGCAGGTCATTGAAACAGATCGCGCCGGCCGGAAATGCTGGCGGCGATGTCGCACCGTCAAGCGGCAGGCCCCGCAGTAATCAGGAACCGGTAACAAGGGACGTCGCCAGTGTAGGCTGGGCTAAGCCTGCGAGGCTCAGCTTTGACCGCGGCGACGGGACGAGATCGCCGAAATCGATGCGGCGAAGGAGACCTTTGACAAGGCCGTGGACCCGCGCATCCAAGATTACATGCGCGGGGCATTCAGGTAGGGCTTGCCTACGCCGGACCAATCAACGTGAATGCTACGCGGTCGAGCCAAGCTGCATGATTATTTCAAAATTTGTGCCCTTTTCATGAAAATGGCCCCCAAGGCTTGGTCTATATCGGATAGCTTATTAGTTACGATCTTAGGTTCAACGTTTTCGACCTCCGGAAATACAAATTCAAATTGATTATTAGGCAGAGCCCGAAAATTGAAAAGGCGCCCCTGGTTCCGCTTCTTATAATAAACAACGAATGTATTCTTCAGGGCGGCGTATTTGATGTTGTCAATCTCGCGAAAAAGCGCTTCATCCTTCACAAGGAATGCCAAGCGCCGTCCGCAGTATTCAAAGACGAGAGTTTCGCTCTCGGTTGGAATCGCCCAATCGGGGACGACTTCTTCAGAAGAAGTGGTATCCGCCGCCGGTTCGGCCGATTGGGGTTTTTCAATTTTGAAAACTTCCCTTTCCGCAAAGCCGATCCGCTCAAGCATCTTTCTGTCGAGGAAGGAGGTAAACGCCTGCACGACGAGCGGCGACGTCTCCTCGATGACCCGCTTTACCATCTTACCTTCAAAACCGGCCGACTCGAGAAACAGGCGAACCAGCTTCTCTGGGGGTTCCTCGATCCATGACCCGATAAGCTTGGTAAAGCGCGAAAGGAGGAGGTTGTCCCGGGCCTTTTCGGCAATCTCGGATGGATCGAAAGTCTCCTTCCGCAGCCCACGAATGCCGTTTACTGTGGCTTCATCAAATCTCCCATCTGCCAGATCCTCAAGCGAAAAACTTAAGAAAGCGCGCTCATCCATGATATTCTTTTCAATCGTATCCGCATGGCAAAAATATCGGATGCCATCGGTTATAATGCCGAGCTTAATTGAAGTAATAGCGTTAAAATAACCTCGGATCTGGCCCAAATCCCGCGACAGGTCGTTGCCCACCATTTTCGCCTCGATCGCAATCACGGGCACCCCTTCGCGGCAAATAGCATAATCAACGCGATTTTTATGTCTGTCGTCAAAATCGGCGCTGTGCTCCGGAACAAGTTCCTCTGGATCCAGTATATCATAACCAAGGAACCGAATAAATGGGAGGATGAGGAACTGTTTTGTCATCTCCTCATTTTTGCAATAAGATGACTTAAGGATGATTTCCTTTGCAACTTTTGAAAGATGCTGGCCGAACTCCATGATCGTCACCCCGTTAGGCGCCACGCCTTTCCCCCGGAAGGCGAATCCGTACAGGAAAGCGAATACGTCATTGACGTGTAAAAAGCAACCTTTTGGTTATTTCGTTGGCATACTTAATGAGAAATTTCGACGGTAAAGCATCGACCGGTCCGTTCGGGACGAGGGGTTCTTCGTACAGGCTTTCGGTCTCAGCCGTCGTCAGGAGTATCCTGTTTCGCTTGCCGACGTGGGATGGACGACTTGGCGGTCATGCGGTCTGCTGCCGGCGGACGCGGTCGCGCAGGCCGTCGAAATATGCCGCGTCGGCCGGCGAGGCCGGCGGCGACGCCGCGCCGTCGAGCAGCAGGCCGCGGAGGTGCTGCCGGTCGCGGTCCTTGCGGATCAGCGCGTGGACGTATTCGCTGCCGGTGCCATGGCCGTGCCTGGCAGCCTGCTCATCCACGAACGACTTCAGGGCGTCCGGCAGGGTGATGGTGATCGTCGCCATGACAGGAGGGTATGGGCGCTACCAGTTCATGGCAAGCCCAACCCTGCCGCGGCAAGGACGTCCGGCGCGCCCGGAAACACCGACGTGGCGCGCTCTCCCTCCGGGCCGTGGATGGTGATGGCGCCGTCCTCGCCGACCAGCCAGACCTCGCGGGCGCCGGCATCGAGATAGAGCGACACCTTTTCGGCCATCTCCGCCGCGCTGTCGGACCGCGACACGATCTCCACGCACAGGTCCGGGGCTGCGGGAAAGGGCGTGACCTTGCCGTGCCGGCGGGCGAAATCCGGCGATGCCCAGGCAACGTCGGCCACCTTCACGCCCCCCGGCGTGGCGATGGAGCATTCGGTAATAACTTTGCCGTCCTGGAGCATACGGGGCAGCAGATAGGCGAGCCGGGCCTGTAGTTCACCATGTTGGTTCGAGGCTGGGCTCATCACGATGCGCCCGTAATGGTCAAGCTCGATCTTGTAGGGCAGATCCCGGAGGGTGGGATCGGCCAGCACCTCGGCCCACTCCATCGCTCGCCTCCGCCTTTCCGTTGTCCACGGGCCCAACCAGCTCCAGGCAGGGTCGCAAGCCCCCGCCCCGCGCCCGCCGTCACATGTTCGGATAATTCGGTCCGCCGCCGCCCTCGGGCACGGTCCAGACGATGTTCTGCCTCGGGTCCTTGATGTCGCAGGTCTTGCAGTGCACGCAGTTCTGCGCGTTGATCACGAAGCGCGGGTTGGAGCCGTCGTCGTCGCGGACCACCTCGTAAACCGCGGCCGGGCAATAGCGCTGCGCCGGCTCGTCGAACAGCGGCAGGTTGTGCTCGATCGGGATCGACGGGTCCTTCAGCCGCAGGTGGACCGGCTGGTCCTCCTCGTGGTTCGTGTTGGAGACGAACACCGACGACAGCTTGTCGAAGCTGAACACGCCGTCGGGCTTGGGGTACTCGATCGGCCTGGCGTCGGCGGCCTTGCGCAGGGTCTCGTGGTCGGCATGGCGGTGGCGCAGGGTCCAGGGCGTGCGGCCGCCCAGGTACATTTCCACCCCGCTGTACGCCATCCCGGCCGTGCGGCCCCAGCGGAACGCCGGACGCACGTTGCGGACCGCCTTCAGTTCGTCGTACAGCCAGCTCTGCCGGAACGCCTCGGGATAGGCGGTCAGCTCGTCGTGGCCTTCCGATCCGCCCTTCAGCGCGGCGAACGCCGCCTCGGCGGCCAGCATGGCGCTCTTCATCGCGCCGTGGGTGCCCTTGATCTTGGGCACGTTCAGGAACCCGGCCGAGCAGCCGACGATGCAGCCGCCGGGGAAGGTCAGCTTCGGGATCGACTGCAGCCCGCCCTCGTTCAGCGCGCGCGCCCCGTAGGAGATGCGCCGGCCGCCCTCCAGGAAATTGCGGATGTACGGGTGGGTCTTGAACCGCTGGAACTCGTCGAAGGGCGACAGGTACGGGTTCTTGTAGTCCAGAGCGACGACGAACCCGATCGCGGCTTGGTTGTCCTCCAGGTGGTACATGAAATAGCCGCCGTACGTCTCCTTGTCCAGCGGCCAGCCGACGCCGTGCGAGACCAGGCCGAGCTTGTGCTTGGACGGGTCGATCTCCCACAGCTCCTTCAGGCCGATGCCGTAGGTCTGCGGATCGATGCCGCGGCGCAGGTCGTAGCGGGCGAACAGGTCCTTGGCCAGCGAACCGCGCACGCCCTCCGCAATGAAGGTGTACTTGGCGTGCAGCTCCATGCCGGGCTGGTAGTTGGCGGTGCGCTCGCCGTCGCGCCCGACGCCCATGTCGCCGGTGGCCACGCCCTTGACCGAGCCGTCGTCGTGGTACAGCACCTCGGCCGCCGCGAAGCCGGGATAGACCTCGACGCCCATCTCCTCGGCCTGCTCGGCCAGCCAGCGGCACAGGTTGCCCAGGCTGATCGCGTAGTTGCCGTGGTTGTGGAACGGCTTCGGCAGCAGGAAGCCGGGGAACCGGCGGGCGCCGGTCTCGCTCAGCATCATGAACTCGTCGCGGCTGACCGGGGCCTTGAGCGGCGCCCCCTTGTCCTGCCAGTCCGGGATCAGCTCGTTGAGCGCGCGCGGCTCCAGCACCGCACCGGACAGGATGTGGGCGCCGACTTCCGAGCCCTTCTCCAGCACGCACACGCTGACGTCGTGGTCCTGCTCCGCCGCCAGTTGCTTCAGCCGGATCGCCGCGCTCAGGCCCGCAGGCCCGGCGCCGACGATCACGACGTCGTATTCCATGGATTCGCGTTCCACTTCCGCGTCGGTCACGATCGCTCTCCAGGTCGTTCGGATGGTGCCACGGGTATCGCGGCCGGCTGGGATTGCCCGTCAGACTAGGCCATATTTAAGAGCCATGACCGCACTGCAACAGATTGCCGCGCTGCTGCGCTACTACGAGGCGCTGGGCGTGGACGCCGCCGTGGCCGATTCGGCCGTCGACCTGACCGCGCTGGAGCCGGTGCGGCGCGCCGCCGGCGCCCCGCAGGCGCAGCCCGGAACGGGGCCCGGCCCCGAAGCCGACCGCCGTGCTGCGCCGCCGGCGCGGGCGGAGGCGCCGCCGCCCGCGCGCCGCCCGCCCGCCGCGCCGGCGCTGATCGACAGCGATGCCGCCACCGCCGACGCCCGTGCCCTGGCGGCCGCCGCCGGCAGCCTGGGCGAACTTGAGAACGCGGTGCGCGCCTTCGACGGCTGTCCGCTCAAGGCGACCGCGACGAACACCGTGTTCAGCGACGGCAGCCGGGACGCCGAGCTGATGATCGTCGGGGAGGCGCCGGGGGCGGAAGAGGACCGCCAGGGCCTGCCGTTCGTCGGCCCGGCCGGCCAGCTGCTCGACCTTATGCTCGCGGCGATCGGGCGCGACCGGACCAGCACCTACATCGCCAACATCCTGTTCTGGCGTCCGCCCGGCAACCGCCCGCCCAGCAGCAACGAGATCGCCGTGTGCCTGCCGTTCGTCGAGCGGCACATCGCGCTCAAGCACCCGAAGGTGCTGGTCCTGGCCGGCAACACCTCGGCCAAGGCGCTGCTTGGCACGTCGGAAGGGATCACGAAGCTGCGCGGGCGCTGGATGGACCTGTCGGTGCCCGGCCTGCCGGCGCCGGTGCCGACGGTCGCGATCTACCACCCGTCCTATCTGCTGCGCACGCCGGCGATGAAGCGGCAGGCGTGGCGGGACCTGATCGCGATAAGCAAGCGGCTGGTGCCGCCGGGCGGCTGACGCGCCGGCGCCGCCTCAAGGCAGGCGTCGCCTACTCGGTCGACGCCCGTTCCTTGAACAGGGCCATCGGGATGTCGTACTGCTTGAGCAGGTCGTAGATCGTCGGCCGCGACACGCCCAGCGTCTTGGCCGCCTGGCTCAGGTTGCCGCGGGCCAGGGTCAGCGCCTGCTGCAGCGCGCGGATGTCGGCCTGCTCGCGCGCCTCCTTCAGGGTCAGCGGCGTCGGCGGCTCGTCGGCCGCTTCCAGGTCCAGGTCGCCCGGCGCGATATGCTTGTCGTCGGCCATGATCACGGCGCGCTTGACCCGGTTCTCAAGCTCGCGGACGTTGCCGGGCCACGGGTGGCGGGCGATCGCCGCCAGCGCCTCCTTGCCGAAGCCCTTCAGGGCGCGCTTCTGCACCGCGTTGAACTTCTTGAAGAAGAAGTGGGCGAGCAGCACGGCGTCGTCGTCGCGGTCGCGCAGCGGCGGGATGTCGATGACCAGTTCGCTGATCCGGTAGAACAGGTCCTCGCGGAAGTCGCCGGTCTGCATCTTGGCCTGCAGGTCCTGGTGCGTGGCGCAGACCACGCGCACGTCGACCGGGATCGACCGCCGGCCGCCGATGCGCTCGATGACGCGCTCCTGCAGGAAGCGCAGCAGCTTGACCTGCAGCGGGGTGGGCAGGTCGCCGATCTCGTCCAGGAACACGGTGCCGCCGTTGGCGGTCTCCAGCCGGCCCTGGGTCTGCTTGACGGCCCCGGTGAAGGCGCCCTTCTCGAAGCCGAACAGCTCGCTTTCCAGCAGGTTCTCGGGGATCGCGGCGCAGTTGATCGGCACGAACGGCTTGTCGGCGCGGTTGGACAGGGTGTGCAGGGCGCGCGCCAGCACCTCCTTGCCGGTGCCGCTTTCGCCGAGCAGCAGGACCGTCACCTCGGCCTGGGCGGCGCGCTCGGTCATGCGGCAGACCTGCTGCATGCTGCGCGCGGACGTAATGATCCCCTCCAGCTGCGAGACGCCCTGCCGGTCGCGCAGGCGGCGGTTCTCGGCCTCCAGGTCGTGGACGTGGTAGGCCCGGTCGACGATCAGGTTGAGGATGGCGGGATCGACCGGCTTGGCGCAGAAGTCGTAGGCGCCCATGCCGATGGCCTGGACCGCGTTCTCGCGCTCGTCGTTGCCGCTGACGATGATGACCTTGGTCTGCGGCGCCAGCGTCAGGATGTCCTGCAGCGTGGCGAAGCCCTCGGTGGCGTCGTCGGGGTGGGGCGGCAGGCCGAGGTCGAGGGTGACCACGGGCGGCTCGCCCCGGCGCAGCTGGGCCAGCGCCGACTCGCGGTCGCCGGCGGTCAGCAGCGTATAGCCGTCGAAGCTCCATTTGAGCTGGCGCAGCAGGCCGGGGTCGTCCTCGATGATCAGCAGGGTGCGGCCGATGGCGGTCATGTCGTCGTCTTCATCAGGCTTGAGGTGTCGCTGTCCGCCGGCGCGGCGGGCAGCACCAGGCGCATCATGGTGCCCTGGCCCGGCGCGGTGCGCACGTCCAGGCGGCCGCCGGCGCGCCGGGCGAACTGGCGGCTCTCGAAGGCACCGATGCCGTAGCCGCTGCCCTTGGAGCTGCGGAACGGCCGGAACAGCTCGTTGTGCACGAAACCGGGATCCATGCCCGGCCCGTCGTCTTCGATCTCGATGAGCGCCTCGCCGTCGGCGCGCGCCAGGCGCACGGTGACGTGTCCGTCCGGGCCGGCCGCCTCCGCGGCGTTGCGCAGCAGGTTGCGCAGCACCGCCGACAGCCGCGCCGGCGGCGCCGTCACCGCAACGCTCTCGTCGCGGCAGTCCACGGCGGGGACGGGCGCGGCGCGGCCGACCTGGCGCACCACCTCGTCCACGACCGGGCGCAGGCGGATTGTCTGCGGGTCCTCGGTGTCCCGTCCGCGCTCGGCGTTCAGGTGGGCGAGCAGCCGGTTCACGGCAGTCACCGAATGCGCCACCGTGGCGATCATGTCGTCGATGAACTCCGGGTTGGTCCGGAACTTCGGCGCGTTGCCGGTCAGCAGCGACAGCTGGCCGCTGATGTTCTTCAGGTCGTGCACGATGAAGGTGACGCGCTGGTTGAACTCCTCGAACCGGCGCGCCTCGGTCAGCGCCTCCAGCGCCAGCCATTCCGCCATGTAGCTCGCCGCCTGGCGCGACAGGATGCGCAGCAGCGCCAGGTCCTCCTCGCCCATGGTCCGCGGCACCCGCGGCCGTGCCAGCACCATGATGCCGACCAGATCGTCGTGGTGCACGAGCGGCACGATCCGCCAGGGCCTCGGCATGGCGGTCAGCGCGTCCGGCGGCGGCGGCGTCCCCGCGTCGTCCGTCCGGTCCGCGGCGACGACCCGCGCGTCGCGCTCCAGCGCCTCCACGAACGGGTCGTCGTCGGCCAGGTAGGCGAGCGGCGGCGCCAGGTTCCAGCCGACCCGCCCGGCGAAACCCGCCTCGGTGCGCAGCCACAGCGTTCCGGCCGGCACGTCGAACACGTCGGCGACCGCGCGCACGATGCGCTCGCCCAGCGGCCGGTCGTCCTCGTCGGCCAGCTTGCCGATGAAGCGCAGCCACTCCTCGCGGTAGTCGTACCGGTAGCTGTAGAAGTGCCGGCTGACGAACAGCTTGGCCGCGGCCCGCACCTGCCCCGACAGCACGAACACCACCGCCAGCACCAGCGCGCCGAACACCAGCGTGGTCTGGATGACCAGGCCCCAGCCGCCGCCCAGCGTCCGCACGTAGAACCCGGCCGCCGACATGACCAGCAGGAACAGACCGCTGACCAGGATCGTCGCGGAATGGAACACGATCTGGCGCGACACGTGGACCGGCGGCGCCCAGCGCCGGCTGCGCGCCGCCGAGATCGCGATCAGCGGCACCACCATCGCGTCGATCAGCCCGCGGGCCGCGTTGAAGCCGTCGTTCCAGCGGTTGAACAGGATGGCGTCGGCGTAGATGAACACGTCGAAGGCGAACAGGCCGCCCAGACCGACGACCAGGAACTTGAGTGCCCAGCGCTCCTCCGGGTCGGCATTGCGGTACAGGTTCTCCAGCAGCATCAGGCCGCCGATCGCCAGCAGCAGGCCCGCCACGTAGCGGAGGTTGGTGCCGCCGGACAGCGCCTGCGGGCCGGCCGCCAGGTTCGTCGCCTCGACGACCGCCGCCGCCACGATCAGGCCCCCGGCCACCGTCGCCATCGCGACGAGCGCCGGCGGCGCGCGGCGGCCCGGCTCGCGGTGGGCGGCCAGCACGCTCAGCACGAAGGCGAACCAGACGGCGTTGCGGGCCAGCTCCAGAGGCGAGGCGGCCGCCGCCCAGCCCGGTGGTACGCCGTACGCCGCCAGGGCGACCGCGGCGGCCCACAGCGCCGTCACCCCGCCGGCCGCCACGAGCAGCATGCCCGGCACCGTGCGCCGCCAGTTGACGAGCAGCAGCAGGGTCAGGCCGAGATAGGCGGCCGCACAGACCGCATAGGGGATCGAGCCGACGCTCAAGGGGCTACCGTCTCCTCGTCGCTGCCGGCATCCGCCGGACCGGTGCCGCCCGCACCCGGCATGCCGGCGCTCCACACCTTCCAGGATCCCGCGTCCGCAGGGTTCACACGCCAGAGGCCGTTGCGCCCGCGACGGTACCGGCGCAGTGTGCCATTACCATGGCGCGCATGCACGGCTGCCGCGCGTTCGCAGGCTTTCCAGGCGCGGCATCCGGTCCATGTCCATGCCGGCCCGCCGCCCGCCCCGCGGGTCGACGGCCGCAGCCACGGCCGGCAGGCGTGCTTCACGACGGTGATCCTCGGATGTCGGCACCCGGTACCGCGCAGCGACTGCTCAGCAGCTCGACCTTCACCGTCCTGGCCCTGCTGGTCAATATATCCGCCTCGCTAATTCTCGTCCCGTTCCTCATCGATCGGTTGGGTGACGGCTGGTACGGAACGTGGATCCTGATCGGCACGATGCTCGGATATTTCGTCGTTCTCGACTTCGGGTTGTTCAGTGCCGCCGAGCGTTACATCGCCGTACACTTTGCCCGCCGCGAGTGGGACGAGGTCAACATCATCCTCAGCACCTGCATGGTGCTGTTCTGCGGGGCCGGGCTGGTCGCCCTCGCCCTCGGGCTGGCCGCCGCGGCGGCGGTGCCGTGGGTTGCCGGGGACCCGGAGAGCGCGCGCATCATCCGCGCGGCGCTGGTCATCGCGGCGGTCGACGTGGCGCTGCTCTTCCCGGGCGGGCTGGTCAACGGCATCCTGGTCGCGCAGGTCCGGTTCGACCTCGCGGCGCTGATGGGCATCGTCAAGGTCGCCGTGCGCACGGTCCTCATCCTGGTGGTCATCGACGCCGGCCATTCCATCGTCGCGCTCGCCGCGATCACGCTCGCCACCAACACCGCCGAGCGGCTGGCCAAGGCGTACGCCGCGTGGCGCCTGTACCCGCACCTGCGCCTGTCGCGCCGCCTGATCCGCACCGACCGCATCGGGGCCTATGCCCGGTTCGGCGTCTACAGCTTCATTGCCGAGGTCTCCGAGAAGGTCCGCTTCAGCGTCGATGTCGTCGTCGTCGGCCTGATCCTCGGCGCCGCCCTGGTGACTGTGTACAACATCGCGACGCGTCTGGTCTCGTATTACATGCAGCTGATCGTCAGCGGCGTCGGCTTCATGCTGCCGGTGTTCGCCGCCCTGGCCGGCCGCGGCGACGAGGCCGGGCTGCGCCGCGACTTCCTGTTCGTCAGCAAGCTCGCGGTGCTGGCCAGCGTCCTGTTCGGCGGCGGGCTGATCTTCGTAGCCCGGCCGTTCGTGGAGCTGTGGATCGGCCCGGACTACGGAGCCGCCTTCGTGCCGCTGGCGATCATTACCGCGGCAGTCATGCTGGAGCTGGCGCAGATGCCGTCCGGGCACCTGCTGATGGCGCTCAACCGGCACGGCTTCCTGGCCCGGCTGGGGTGCGGCGAGGCGCTGGCGAACCTGCTGCTCAGCCTGGCGCTGGCCGGGCCGCTCGGGCTGGCCGGAGTGGCGCTGGGGACGGCGATCCCGCTGGTCGTGGCCCGCGTCGGCCTGCTGCCGGTCCATGTCTGCCGGCAGATCGGCCTGGCGCCGATGCACTATGCCAGGGAGATCGGCGGGCTGGGGCTGGCGGCGGTGCTGGTGCAGGCGCCGCTGTGGCTGGTGCGCCCGGCGCTGCTGGAGATGCCCTTGGCGGCGGCCGCGGCGGTGACGGCCCTGGCCTACGCCATGCTCGCCGCCGGGCTGGTCCGCTTCGGCCTGGGCCGCGGGGACCGCGAGCGGCTGCGCGGGCACCTGCTGGCCTGGCTGCACGTGACCCGCCGGGAGGACGCGCGGCGTTGAGCCGCCGCGCGGCGGCCAGGCCCTCGCACATCGGTCGTGCGGACGGTAATGTCGTCGTGCGCGGACGATCCCCGGAGCGGAGCAGAGGATGACCCGCAACACGGCAACCCGGCCTCGGGAGCGACGGCGGCGATCGGCGGCAGGCTTGGCGGCCGCGGCGCTGGCCGCGCTGGTCTGGCTGGCGTTCGGGTGGAGCGTGCCGCCGCCGGCCGCCGCCCCGCAGGCGCCGCCGGCCCCGCGCGCGCACGACGCCGGCGCGGCCGTACAGCCGGCCAACGTGTTCGGCACCGACGACCGTCGCCTGGCCGAGCGGCGCCGCGGCAGCGATGCCGGCCGGATCGTGCTGATCACCGACCCGACGACCAGCAAGGCCGGCACCGGGTTCCTGATCGCGCCGTGCTATGCCATGTCGGCCATGCACGTGGTGCTCAGCGACTACGACCTGGACGCCCGGGCCGACCCGAGCGTCACCTACGAGTACACGGTCTACTTCGGCAGCGGGCGCCGTTTCGGCACCTTCGAGAACTTCACGATCGGCCGGCCGGTGGCCTGGGGCCGGTACTTCGACGCCGTGCCGATCGACGCCTCCCAGGACTGGATCGTCCTCCAGCTCGACGGCTGCATCGGCGAGCGGTACGGCCATTTCGTGCCGCGCGTCCTGGACCTGGGCGAGATCGCCGACCGGCGCCTGCAACTGGCCGGCTATCCCCAGCCGAACGACTTCCGGCACGTGCAGATCGACCCGGACTGCCGCGTGTACGACGCCATGACCTGGCCGATGAACCTGCGCCCGGTCTGGCAGCACGACTGCGCCATCCGCGTCGGCGCCTCGGGCTCGCCGATCTATTTCGTCGAGGGCGACAACAGCTATGCCGCCGCCATCGCCATCGGCGAGCTGCGCTCGACCGAGGACGTGCTGCCGGCGTACGAATCCGGGCATGCCAACATCGCGGTGCCGATCGCCAACGCCCTGCCGGCGATCGAGGCAATCGCCGCCGAGACGCCCGAGCGGATCGCCGAGGCGCAGCGGCTGCTCGGCGCCATCGGCCGCCCGGTCGGCGCCGCCGACGGCGTCGCCGGCCCGATGACGCGCCGCGTCGTCAATGCCTATCGTGTCGATCGCGGCTTGCTCCGCAGCGGCCTGATCGGCGCCGACCTGCTGGCCGCGCTGCGCGAGGACGCGGCGGCCCGCGGCGGAATTCAGCCATAGCGCAGCTCGTACCAGACCAGCCCGAGCCATTCGTGGATGGCGTAGGCCGACCCGGCCAGGGCCTGCGCCCTGGGCAGGTAGTCGCCCGGCACGCCGGGCCAGACGAACGGGTGGTGGCTGGTGAAGGCGGTCGGCGCCGGCACCACCTCGAACCCGGCCGCCTCGAAGGCCAGCACTGCGCGGCGCATGTGCCAGGCGTGGGTCACGAGGTAGATCCGCCGGACCTCGGCCGGCAGCAGGATGCCGGCGCTGCTGCGGGCGTTCCCGGCGGTGTTGGCCGACTCGCGCTCGATCCAGCGGGCCTCGAGGCCGAAATCGCGGCGCAGGCAGTCGGCCATGAGGTCGGCCACGGCGGCGTCGCCGGGGCCCCCGGCCCGGCCGGTCACCAGGATCGGGCGGCCGGTGCGCCGGTGCAAGGTGGCGCCGTAGCGCAGACGGGTCAGCGTGAGCGGTCCGACGGTGTCGCCGCCGTACTCCGGGCTGTCGCTGTAGCGCCCCGCAGCCAGAATCACGATCGCCTGCGCATCGGGAAGGCCGTCGCCCGCCTCGAGCGCCGGGTACGCCTCCAGCCCCTGCAGGGCCAGACCGGCGACCAGCGGCGTGCTCAGCGCGTACAGCAGCACCAGCCCGGCAATCACGAGCGCTGTGCCGGTGCGCGGCAGCCGGCGCCGCAGCAGCAGCCCGGCCGCCATCAGCACGATCAGGCTGAGCGGCGGCAGCAGGAGGAGCTTGAACACGCTGCGGGTCCTTCCAAGGCCGCCGGCGAACGCCGGTCTGCTGCGGCACGGCCGCGGGCGCGGCCGGAGCTTACGTCACGGCGGCGCCCGCCAGCCGTGCGTAGACCGGCGCGTAGCGTTCCGTCACTGCGGCCCAGGTGCGTTCCGCCTCGACGTAGCGGCGCCCGGCCCGGACGATGCCGGGCCAGCGGTCGCGCCCGGCGAGGGCGGCCTCGACCACCTTGGCGAGATCGTCCGGGTCGCCCGCCTTGAACAGATAGCCGGTCCGGCCGTCGTCGATCAACTCTCGGTGTCCGCCGACGTCCGAGGCGATGACCGGCTTCTCCATGGCCATGGACTCGAGCGGCTTGAGCGGCGTGACCAGCTCCGTCAGCCGCATCGGCCGGCGCGGATAGACGAACGCATCGATCAGCGAGTAGTAGCGGCCGACCTCGTCGTGGGGCACCCGCCCGGTCGCGATCACGCGCTCGCCGAGACCGAGCTCGGCGGTCAGCGCGGCGATCCGCTCGGCCTCGGGGCCGCCGCCGACGAGCAGCAGGCGCAGCGCCGGGTGACGGGCCGCCAGCCGGGCCATCGAGCGGACCAGCAGGTCCAGTCCCTCGTACCGGTAGAACGACCCGATGAAGCCCAGCACCGTCGCTCCGGCCAGCCCGAGCCGCGCAATCAGCTCGGCGTCCTTCTCCACGATCGGCGTGAATCGGGCCGGGTCGACCGCGTTCGGCACGACGGCGACCTTCTCCGCCGGCACGCCGCGGGCGACGATGTCGTCGCGCAGGCCGCGGCAGATAGTGGTCACCGCATCGGCACGGTGCAGCGCCCGCGTCTCCAGCCATTTGGTCGCGCCGTAGCGCAGCCCGCCGGGCGCGGACTGGCCCTCGCTGGCCGCGGCGTCCTCCCAGAACGCGCGCACCTCGTAGACCACCGGCAGGCCGAGCCGCCGGCCGGCGCGTAGCGCCGGGATCGCGTTCAGGACCGGCGAGTGGGCGTGCAGCACGTCGGGCCGGACCTCGCGGCACACGGTGAGCAGCCGCGCCTCGGTCGCGCGCATCTCCAAAGTTTCGCGGGCCACCGGCAGGCGCATCAGCGGCGATCGCGGCAGCCGCGTGCGGTGGAAGACCAGGCCGTCCACGGTCTCCGGGTCGGGGCCGTCGCGGCGGTGCCGGCACGTCGTCAGGTGCGCGGTCTCCCAGCCGCGGGCGCGCTGGGCGCGCACGATGCCCTGGGTGCGGAACACGTAGCCGCTCTGCAGCGGCGCCGAATGGTCGAGGATATGGAGGATGCGCATGGGCGGGTGGCCTGCGTCGGGGTCCGGGGCGTGCTCCGGGATCTTGACGGGCGTCCGGAGGGCGGCACGGACCCGGCGCGGCGACGATAGCGGCACGCCGGGCCCCTGTCAGCCTGTCCGACCGGTTCCAGACGGCCGTTGGTCCCGCGCCGCGGCCACCCATATGCTCGGGAAACGCCCATACCGGGCGCCGCCGGTCCCGCGGCGCCCGGCGGCACCGCAGGGGAGGCGCGCATGCCGGCCTCGAAGGAGACATTGGCCCGGCGCATCGACCAGGCCCTGGGCCGCACCCCGGCCGACCTGGTCATCAAGGACGCCCGGCTGCTCAACCTGGTCACCGGCGAGATCGACGCGGGCGACATCGCCATCGCCGGGGATACCGTCGTCGGCATCCACGACACCTACCGCGGCCGGGTCGAGATCGACGGGCGCGGTGCGGTGGTCGTGCCCGGGTTCGTCGACGCCCACGTGCACGTCGAGAGCTCGCTGATGGCGCCGGCCGGGTTCGAGGACGCGGTGCTGCCGCGCGGCACGACCACCGCGGTCTGCGACCCGCACGAGATCGCCAACGTCCTGGGCCCCGACGGCATCCGCTTTATCCTCGACGCGGCCGAGACATTGCGCCTTGACCTGCGCGTGCAGCTGTCGAGCTGCGTGCCGTCGACCGCGCTGGAGACCTCCGGTGCCCGGCTGGAGGCGGCCGACCTGGCGGCACTGCGCGGCCGTGCCCGGGCGCTGGGCCTGGCCGAGGTGATGAACGTGCCGGGCGTGCTGGCCAAGGACGACGGCCTGCTGGCCAAGCTGGCCGCCTTCCAGGACGCCCCGATCGACGGCCATGCTCCGCTGGTCGGCGGCCGCGACCTGAACGCGGTGATCGCCTGCGGCGTGCGCAGCTGCCACGAGAGCACGTCGCTGCCCGAGGCCCGAGAGAAGCTGCGCAAGGGGATGCACGCCCTGATTCGCGAGGGCAGCGTCGCCCGCAACCTGGCCGCGCTGGCGCCGCTGATCACCGAGACGACGGCGCCGTTCACCGCGCTGTGCACCGACGACCGCAATCCCCTCGACATTGCCGAGGAGGGCCATATCGACCATCTGGTGCGCCGCGCCATCGCGCTCGGCGCGCCGGTGACGGCGGTCTACCGGGCGGCGAGCTGGAGCGCGGCGCAGCTCTACGGCCTGACCGACCGCGGGCTGGTGGCGCCGGGCCGGCGCGCCGACCTGGTGCTGCTCGACGACCTCGAGACGTGCGCGATCCGGTCGGTGATCAAGGACGGCCGGCCGGTGGGGGACGAGGCGGCGGCGCCGGTGGCGCCGCCGGACCGGGCCCTCCGCTCGGTACGGCTGGCGCCGGTGACGCCCGAGCTGTTCGCCGCACCGGTGCCGCAGCCCACCGCGGTGATCGGGGTTGCCGAGGGCACGCTGCTGACCGAGCGGGTCGACCTGACCCCGCCGGCCCGGGGCGCCGATCCGGCCCGCGACGTCCTGATGCTGGCGGTGCTGGAGCGGCACGGCGTCAACGGCAACGTCGCGCGCGGCTTCGTGCACGGCTTCGGCCTCCCGCGCGGCGCCTTGGCCGGCAGCGTCGGGCACGACAGCCACAACGTCATCGTGGTCGGCGCCGACGCCGGCGACATGGCCGCCGCCGTGAACCGGGTGACCGAGTTGCAAGGCGGTTTCGTCGCCATGCTCGACGGGAAGGTCGTGGCCGAGCTCGCACTGCCCCTGGCCGGGCTGATGAGCCTGCAGCCGCTGGCCGAGGTCGTCGCCCGCCTGCGCCACCTGCGCGACGCGAGCCGCGCACTGGGCTGCCGCCTGGCCGACCCGTTCCAGACTCTGGCGTTCCTGCCGCTGCCGGTGATCCCGCACCTGCGCCTGACCGACCGCGGGCTGGTCGACGTGGACCGCTTCAGGCTGCTGGCGGCGTGACGGGAAACCGGCCATGGCAGCCCCGGCGGCGGGCGGCATCCCGCCGACAGGGCCGCAGACGCCGTGGCGGAGCCGGGAAGGCTACTCTTCCTCTTCCTCCATCTCCTCCATCGGCTCCTCGAGCTCTTCGCCCTCTTCCGTGTCGCAGGCGGACATGGCGAGCCCCGAGAAAGCCAGCATGCCGGCCAACGCCAGGCGGCGCAGAAGGTCAATCGTCATCGCGTCGATCCTTTCTCGATCAAGTTCAGGCGCTCCGGCCCGGGTCGGAAAGCCTCCCAGGCCGCCAGAGTGCAACCATAAACCGGATGCCGTTGTTGCCATAGCGGCTTGGGATCTTTGTGTGTTAAATCCCCGGCATGAGACGACGCGCGTCTCCAACGTCAGCATCATTCCCGCCGGGCGGCCAAGTCCTTCGGCTTAATTCCTTGGGCTTTATTCCAGTACCGGTGCCGGTGCCGGACCGGGCGCATCCGGCGCCGCACCGGCCGGGCCGCCGGCCACCGGGCGCAGGCAGTTCTGAATCGTGTAGTAGCACTGGGAGAACCGGCGCGTGCCGACACCGCTGGCGGAAACGTAGTTTACGTTGGTGACCACGCCATCGACGATCGTGAAGGTCGTCTCGCAGTAGTCGGAGCGGACCTCGGTGGTCAGCGGCACGCCCCAGCCCAGGCCGTAGTACGGGTGCGTGCCGTAGGTGCCGAAACCCAGGCCGACCGTCGTGCCGGGGTACTCGACGAGCTGCCCGCTGCCGTAGGTGAAGTAGTCCACGTTATCGACGGTCCGCGAACGCTCGGGCACGCCGGCACAGCTCAGCAGGTCCGAGACGGGCAGGCCGATCAGCGCGCCGCGCGCGGCCAGCGCCATCTCGCCCCGATTCGCGGTGGCGCATCCGGCCAGCAGCAGTGCCGCCGCGGCCGCAGTCATCCAGGGCGTCTTCGTCCGAGCTGCCATCCTGTTCTTCCTATTCGACCGGTGCGGCGGAGACCAGACGGGCCGGCGACAGCGCCGCCTCCGACACCTCCGCGGCGGCGAGGTCCGCCGGCAGGCCGGTGCCCGCCGCCACCGCCCCGGCCAGACGTGCCATCGCCGGGGCCGTTGCAATGCCGTAGCCGCCCTGTCCGGCCAGCCAGAAGAAGCCGGGCACGCCGCCCGGCCGCGCCTCATCCCAGCCCACGACCGGCAGGCCGTCGGCCACGAAGTTGCGCAGACCGGCCCAGCGCCGGACGATGCGGCGCACCTGCAAGGTCGTCGCCCGCTCCAGCCGGTCCACGGTCTCGGCCACGTCCAGCTCCTCCGGCTGCACGTCGCAGGGCGGCAGCGGCGTGGCGTCCGCGGGCGAGGCGAGCAGCCGGCCGCCCTCGGGCTTGAAGTACACGGTATCGTCCAGGTCGCCGGTCATCGGCCAGTCGTCGCACGCCACCGGCACCTCCGGATCGAACACGAAGGCCGTGCGGCGCTTGGCGACCAGACCGATCGGCGCGGCGCCGGCCAGCGCGGCGACCTCGTCGGCCCAGGCGCCGGCGGCGTTCACGACCGTCCCCGCCAGCACCGTCCCGGCGGTGGTTTCCGCACGCCAGCCGCCGCCGGTACGCTCCAGCCCGGTCAGCCGCGCGTCGGTGCGCACGGTGCCGCCGCGGGTCGCGGTCAGGCGCAGATAGCCGTGGTGCAGCGCGTGCACGTCGACGTCCATCGCTTCCGGCTCGAGCAGCGCGCCGCACAGCGCCTCGCGCCGCAGCACAGGCACCTCGCGCACCGCCTCGTCGGGGCCAAGCACCTGCAGGCCTGCGGCGTGGCGGCTGCCGTCGGCCAGCGCGGCGTCGAGCGCGGCCTCCCGGCCGGGGGCGCCGAACAGCAGCATGCCGCGCCGGCGCACCAGCGGCGTCTCGGCGAAGCCGGCCGGCGGCGCGGTCAGGAACACGCGGCTCGCCGCGCTCAGCGCCCGGATCGCCGGCGGCCCGTAGGTCTCCGTGAACAGGGCGGCGGAGCGGCCGGTGCTGTGATAGCCGGGCTGCCCCTCCCGCTCGATCACCACCACCGGGCCGAGCGGGGCCAGCGCCGCCGCCGCCGAGGCGCCGGCAATGCCGGCCCCGACCACCAGGAAGTCGCACTGCGCCAGCACGTCCGTCATAGGTCACCGCCACCTTTCGCTGTAGAGCGTATCCGGGAAAACGGCAGGAACGAGGCAAGCCCGCCGTCGCCGCGCCGGTGGAGCCGTCGTCCCGCCGCGCAAGCGACACCAGCGTCGCCGTTCCGGCGCGTCCGACGCGGTGCGGCGTCGCCCTGAATCATGGTTCGCAGGGCGAAGGATTCCCATTCACCGGGAGATTCCTGCCGACCTGATCCGGGCGCCGGAGGATCCGGTCTTCCCCGGTGTTCCCGCCACACCGGCACGGGCATCGCCGCGGCCGGTACGCCCGCAAGATCCCCCGCACGTCATCCACACGCCACCGTAATGGACAAAAAGGTCCGTTCTCGCAAGCGCCGTATAACCGCAGCATGAACGCGGAATTACGGCCGGTGTTCCGCAAAAAATCCTTGGAGCGGAAGTGGCGGATGCTGGCACTTCGGAGGCGCGGGTGGAAGACACCATGGCCGGGTACCTCGCCGCGACTGGCGGATCCTTTGGCGAATCTTGTTCCGCGCATCCTCTAGAGTGCCGCATTTCTCGCGACCGCGGCGTCCAAGGGTTTGGCATGCCGCTTGCTACCCCTTGGGCCGAGCAACCTTGCTCGCCAGGCGCAACAAACTTCCGTGGATCAGACACGATGAAAAGCGTTACCGCCACTCGCAAGCCGCAGCCCGGCGCCGCCGCCGCGCCGCCGGCATGGGCCCGCCGCACATCCCCGGCAAGGGCCGCCTCGGCAATTCCTGCCGCCCGCGGATGGGACCGGCCGCGCCGCTTCTGGCCCCAGGGCCCGTGACGACCAGCATCCGAAGACGAGGGCTGCTTCACCCACGATCGCGACATCGCCTTGACCGAACGCCGTAAGGCCGCACCCGATCCGACTGGAGACTTCCGATGACTGGCTTTTCCGTCCTGACCAATCCCGAGGCCGCCTCCGCCGTCCTCAACCTGAACAAGACGCTGACCCAGCTGAACGTCACGCAGGAGCGCATCAACACCGGCCTGCGCGTCAGCTCGGCCAAGCAGGACGCCTCGACCTTCACCATCGCCATGGGCATGCGCTCCGACGTGGCCGGCTTCAAGGCGATCCGCGAGAACCTGGCGCTCGGCCGGTCCACGGTCGGCGTCGCCTTGAGCGCGTCCGAGAGCATCGGCGACATTCTCAAGGACATGAAGCAGAAGGTCACCCAGGCCGGCTCCGACAACGTCGACCGCGTCGCCGTGCAGCGCGACATCGACCAATTCCTGAACCAGATCAAGAGCATCACCCAGGCCGCCCACTTCAACGGCGTCAACCTGATCAGCGGCGACGAGGAGAACATCGGCCGCAGCATGGGCGTGCTCGGCTCGCTGGACCGGACCACCGGCGGCGACCTGACCATCGACCGCATCTTCGTGGACTACGAGGACCTCTCGGTGGTGGACGAGGACCGCGGGCTGGGCGCCATCAAGGACCTGAGCGTGACCGGCAAGGTCGAGGGCGAGATCGAGACCGCCGCCCATGACCGCGCCCAGGTGAACAACATCCGGTTCGAGGACATGAAGGCCGGCGATACGCTGGCGGTCACGATCGCCGGCGAGATCGTCAACTACACCGCCGGCGCCGACCTGAGCGCGGCCGAGGTGGCCCAGGAGGTCGCCGCGGCGATCGATACCTACCGCACCGCCAACTCCGGCGGCGCGCTCGACTCGGCTCTGGCGGCCACGGCGGACGGCGGCATCCACTCCGCGGACGGGACGCTCTCCCTGCTCGGCGCCAGCACCGGGGCCGGCAACGACTTCAGCGTGACCGCGACCGGCAACGTCACGGTCGAGGAGGTCGGCCTGCAGACCGTCAACAACCGGCCGGTGGGCGGCGGTGCCGTGGCCGGCGATGTGATCGCGCTCGACTTCGCCACGGGCGACCTGGTGACCGCGCTTGGCGGATCGCCGTTCACGCCGACCACGCTCACGCTCAACCTGTTCGGCGTCAGCGACGCCATCTCGGTCGCCCTCGACGGCTCGGAAACCAATGCCGACGTCGCCACCAAGGTGGCCGCGGCGATTACGACCTATGGCCATCCCGACATCGCTTCGGCCGGTGCCGCGGCCGGCGTGGTGACCATTACCGGCGCCGCCAACACCGCCGGCAGCGGCATGTCCGAGAACGGGTCGGTCGGTGCCCTGGAGATCGCCAGCCTGAGCCAGGCCGCCGTGGCTCCGTTCCAGGCCGCAACGAGCACGGAAAGCGAATACATCCAGCCCGACGTGGTGCGGTTCAACCTCAGCGACACGTCCAACCTGAAGACCGGGGACGTTGTGCAGTTCTCGGCGTTCGGCGGCACCGACAACATCCAGGTCACCGTCACCCAGGCCATGCTGGACGACGCCAACGTGCTGGCCTCGGCCGTGCGCACGGCGATCTATGCCGACAGCGACGCCATTTCCAACGCCGCGTTCGACGAGACCGACCAGGGCAGCATCACGGTCACCGAGGGCGTGCTGACCATCTACGGCGCCTCCAACGCGGATGCGCTGGCCGGCAGCGGCCTGATCGACAACAACCTGGTCGGCGACATCTCCGTCCACCGCGACACCACCTACGATCCCGGCCAGATCGTTTCCGCATTCAAGGGCGGCGAGCTGTACACCGCGGTCGAGGCGCCCGAGGACGGCATCGCCGACGACGGCAGCTACGTCAACTTCACCTTCAACAACGTGGAGTACGCGTTCACCTTCGACGCCGAGGCGACCGGCTCCAACATCGGCAACGGCGACCGCGCCTTCGCCGACATCACCGCACTGGTGGACGCCATCAACGCCCCGTCCTCGGCCGGCGGCATCGACGGCCTGACCGCCTCGCTGTCCCAGGGCGAGCTGCGCCTGCACACCACCCTGTCGGGCGCCGAGGTCGGCGGGTTCGAGGCCAACTTCGGCGACAGCAACATCGACTTCGATGCCCTGCTGCGGCGGGTCGACGACGCCGAGACCGTGCTCAAGGCGGTGGTCGGCCAGCTCGGCTCCTCGTCCAAGCGGCTCGACATCCAGGACACCTACGTCGCCAACCTGGTCAAGAGCGTCAACGACGGCATCGGCACCCTGGTGGACGCGGACATGTCCGAGGAATCGGCCCGCTTCCAGGCCCTGCAGGTGCAGCAGCAGCTCGGCCTCCAGGCGCTGTCCATCGCCAACGCCCAGCCGCAGGCGATCCTGTCGCTGTTCAACGGCTAGGGCCCGCCCGGCCGCACCCGCCCGGGACCCCCTCCTCCGCACGCCGGGGGAGGGCCGGGCGCGGCGGCGGACGGCCGGCTGCGGGAGCCTCGCCTCCTCCCGCCCGGATGCTCCCCTCGCCCCGACCCTGCCGCGTTCGCGGAGGGCGGGGTTTTCGTTTTGCGGGCAGCAGGGTCGGTGTACGGGCGGCGGCCCTTCCGCGGGGCCGAAGGCCCGGTCTCGGCTGCGGGCCTGCGGGGGCCGGGGATGAATTCGATATACATGCCCGCATCACCATCCCGTCTTTGCGAGCGCAGCGAAGCAATCCAGTGGCGCCGCGAGCGCGACCCATGGCTTTTCGGGCGGGCGAGGCCGGGACCGGGCCGCTTTGCTGCGCTCGCGGTGACGGCATGGTGCGGACTGTGGACGAGCAAGCCACGGCCGTGCGGTGTCGTCGCTGCTTCGCGGTCTCTTCGCAAGACCCCGGCGCCCGGCCGGGCCCGCCGGATGAAACCGCGAGGCGGCGGGCCGTCGGAGCGCCTTTTCCTGTTGACACGGATGCCGGGACGCGGCGGCCGGCGGTGCCCCCAGGGCGTCAGCCCTGCCCGACCACCGTGACCTCCACGGTGCGGCGGCGCGGGCGGTTGTCGTGGTTGATCAGGATGGCCTGCTGCCAGGTGCCGAGCCTGAGCCGCCCGCCGCGCACCGGCAGCGTCAGCGACGGCCCCAGCAGCGCCGCCTGGACGTGGCTGTGCCCGTTGCCGTCGTGCCAGGCCTCCTCGTGGGCGTAGTGCCGGCCCGGCGGCGCCAGCCGGGTGACCGCGTCCTTCAGGTCCTGCACCGCGCCCGGCTCGTACTCGATGGTTGACAGCGACGCCGTGGACCCGATCGCCGTGGCCTGCAGCGACCCCTCGCGCACCCCCGACGCCGCCACGATCCGCTCCAGCTCCCCGGTCACATCGGCAACATCCGGCCCGACCCTGAGCGCCACCTCGAAACTGTCGCAGTGCACGATCGTGTCCATTCCGCTCTCCCCGGCGCATCCGAACCCTTGAAGTCCGCCATGCTACCAGCCGCCGGCGCACCCGCGCAAACCGGCCCGGCGGGGAGGTGCAGTCAAAACAAACAGATCTTCTTAGAATGCTGAGCAACAGCTGCGGGACTGGCGCAGAATGGCCAAAGGCTGCGCATCCGCGGCATGGCGTGCCGGGAAAAAGAACGGCGCGTGCGGGAGGCTGCTGAGCCGCCATGCCACATACGTCCCTTTACCGAAGCGGCTCCCAGTCTGGTTCCTAACAAGCAGCATTATTATCTCATCCCAGTGGCGCCGCCACCAGCACGACGTTGACGCCGCGATCCCGGCCCGGCCCGTTCAGAGAGAACCCCCCTGACCACGGCGACCGCACCGGTGCGCAATGGCGATGGCGTGCGTCGGGCCTCGCTTCGCTCGAGCCGACCTACGGGATGCACCTGATTCCAAATGCCTTGTCAGCATGACTCGATATCGGTCTGTGAAAAGTCGTTGCCCTTGAACAAAAGAGCCTCGCTAAAAACTCTGGCCAAGGCAAAGGCGAAACCGACGGCGGAGCACGATCGTCGTCTCGAGATAGTTCGCGGCAGACAGCAGCCGCGTCCGGTCGGTCGCGATTCTGACGACAAATTCAGCGCCTTCCGGCTCATTCGATAAAATGGAAACAATCACGGACGAATCGATGACCATCAGGTTGGGAGTCCATCGTCGTCATACCCCAGAATCTCATCCGCACTGCGGTCATCCAGCACCGGCCTGGCGCCGCAGCGTTGGGCAATCGCGGTGAGGCGGTCCACCAGAGCGGAGGGCAGGCGCCGTTCCTCATGCACGCGCTCAAGGCGTTCGCGCAGTGCGACGATCACGGCCTCGGACAGCGGCTCACCCGTGTCTGCCGCCAACTGCTCGGCAAGCGAGACGGCCTGCGGATCATCAATGACAATCGGTCCCATTCCGGCGGTCCATCAGCGACAACCTGCATCCTTTATGTATCCTGCTGTCGGGATCAGGACAACTGCCAACTGTCAAGCCCCTGCGCCATCCCGGCCCACGGCGACCACGCTGGTGCGCAATGGCGCTGCCGTGCGTCGGGCCTCGCTGCGCTCGGGCCGACCTGCGGGGTGCGCCTCCGGGTCGCGCCCGGCGGCGACGCCTCACCCCGTCGCCCCCAGCCCCGCCGCGATGGCGTTCACCGTCAGCAAAAGCTGCGGGATCAGGGCTTCGGCCCCGGCGTCGTCGCCCGCCGCGCGCAAGTGCCGCCAGCGGCGCAGCAGGGCGATCTGGTGGCGGTGCAGGGGCGCCAGGGCTTCCTGGCGCAGCACGATGGCGCGGTGGATGCGGGGCCGGGCTTCGGAGAGGGGGCGGCCCAGGAGGGCTTCCAGCATGGCGCTGGTGCGATGGAATTCGTCCAGGATGTCGGCCAGGAAGCGCCCGCGCACCGCGCTGTCCTCCACCAGGGCAGCGTACTCGGCCATCAGGGCGGTGTCGACGCTGGCCACGGTGGTGGCGGCGTTGGACATGATATAGTCCAGCGGCGCCCAGGAGCCGTCGCGCTTGGCTGCGGCCAGGCGGTCGAAGGTCTCCGGGTCGTCGGCCCGCAGGCGCTCCAGGGCGGTGCCCAGGCCGTACCAGCCGGACAGGTAGACCCGCGACTGGTTCCAGCTGAACACCCAGGGAATCGCGCGCAGGTCGGCCAGAGTGCGCCGGCCGGTGCGCCGGGCCGGGCGCGAGCCGATCCGGCTCTGCTCGATCGCGTCGATCGGCGTGGCCTGCGCGAAGAACGTCAGGAACCCCTCGCGCGCCAGCAGGCCCTGATAGACCCGGCGGCTGTCCTCGGCCAGCCGGTCCATGGCCGGCTCCAGCGGGTGCGGCGCGTCCGGCTGGGCGCGGTGGGACAGGGTGGTGCCCAGGGTGCCGGCCAGCAGCAGCTCCAGATTGTAGGCGGCGGTGATGCGGTTGGCGTACTTCTGCGAGATCGTCTCGCCCTGCTCGGTCAGGCGCAGGTCGCCGGCCGGGGCGCCGGGGGGCAGCGCCTGGATGAACCGGTGGGTCGGCCCGGCCCCGCGGCTGATCGTGCCGCCGCGGCCGTGGAAGAAGCGGATGCGCACCCCGTGCGCGGCGCCGATGCGGGCCAGCGCCGCCTGGGCGCGGTACAGACCCCACAGGCTGGCGACAATGCCGCCGTCCTTGTTGCTGTCGGAATAGCCGATCATCACCTGCTGCACCGGCGGCCCGCCCTCCTCCTGCGCCCGTCGGGCCAGGCTGGCACGGGTCACCGGGTGGGTCAGGAAGCGGTCCAGGATGTCGGGGCTGCGCGCCAGATCGTCGATCGTCTCGAACAGCGGCACGACGGGCAGGGCGCAGATCGCCTGCCCCTCCTCGAAGCGCAGCAGCCCGGCCTCGCGGGCCAGCAGGTAGACCACCAGCAGGTCGGACACGCTGCGCGTCATGCTGACGATCAGCGCACCGGTGCCGGCGCGGCCGTGCGTGTTCAAATGCTCGGCCAGCACGCGGTAGCATGACAGCACCGCGGTCGCCTCGCCGCCGGGGTCGATATCGGGGTGCACGAACGGCCGCGGCGAGCCGAGCTCGCGGGTCAGCAGGTCCAGCCGCTGCGTCTCGCTCCAGCTTGCGAACTCGGTGCCGTCGATGCCGGCGGAGGTCAGCAGCTGGGCCACGGCGCGATCGTGGAAGGCGCTGTTCTGGCGCACGTCCAGGCTGGCCAGGTGGAAGCCGAAGGTGCGCACCAGCCGGGCCACCGGGTCCACGTCCTCATCCGCGATGCGGTGGCCGTGCACAGCCACCAGCGCCTCGCGCAGCACCTCCAGGTCGGCGGCCAGCTCTTCGGCGCGGGCATAGGCGCCGGGCGGCGGGGCGCCGCCGTCGGCCGGCGGCAGGGCGGCGAGCATAAGGTTGATCAGCTGCCGCCACGGCTCGCGCGGGTTGCGGGCCACCGCCGCCGCGCCCGGCGCGCCCAGGACGGCGGCGCGCGCGGCGATCCGGTCGAGCAGGGCCTGCGGCGCCGGCTGGCGGCGCTCCGACAGGCTGAGGCGGGCGCCCAGGCCGGACAGGCGCTCGCCCAGCAGGCCGATCGCCTCGCCGCGCAGGGCGTGCAGGGTCTCCCGGGTGACCTCGGCGGTGACCAGCGGGTGACCGTCGCGGTCGCCGCCGACCCAGGTGCCGAACGACAGCCGCGGCCGCCGCGCCGGGTCGTTCAGCAGCGCCGGGTCGAATCCCGCGGCGGCCCAGGCGGAGTACAGCCGGCGCTCCACCCATGGTAGCGCACCGGGCATGACCGTGCGGAAATAGTGCACAACGTTCTGCAGCTCGGCAGCGACGGAGGGCTTTTCCAGATAGACCTCGCCGGTGCGCCACAGCCGCTCCAGCGCCGCCTTGATGGCGTCGCGGATCGCGGCCTGCTCGCCGGGCGTCCACATCTGGTTCTCGCGCTCGACCAGCAGGCGGTACAGGGCGCGGTGGTGGTGCAGCACCGAGGCGCGCTTGGCCTCCGTCGGGTGGGCGGTGAACACCGGCTCGACCCGAATCTCCGGCAGGGCGGCGGCGATGTCGGCATCGGTGTAGCCGTGGTCGGCCAGCATGCGGAAGCTGTTCTCCCACGACCCGGCCTCCCCGCCCAGCCGGCCGGCGGCCTCGTCGGTGCGGCGCTGCTGGGCGACCGCGTTCTCCTCCGCCTGGTTCAGCAGCTGGAAGGCGATGGAATAGGCCTGGCTGCGCCGCTCGGCCCGCGCCTCGGGCCAGATCAAGGCCTCGTCGGCGGACGGCACGATCCCTGCAGCCTCCGGGTCGCCGGGCCCGTCGGCACCGTCATCCAGCCGGCGCCAGGGCAGCGCCTGGGCCACGCCGGGCTCCTCCAGCTCGGTGAGCAGCTCGCGGAATGCCGCGATCAGGAACCCCAGGTCGCGTTCTACCTTGGCGAAGGCTTCGGCGGCCAGCATGGCGCGTTCCCCCATATTCTTACCGGTTGCCGCTGCGTCCGGTTCTATAAGGGATGAGAGGCGCCGTTTTTAAGAGGGGAGGGCGTCAAAGCCGGTTGTACAGGTCGCGCGGGCGCTGCATCTGCACGCCGGGGAAGGCGTCGGCGCGGGCGGCGTGCAGCACGTCCAGGGCGAACGCCGAGCACGGCCGGCGGCTCAGGCTGAACTCGTGCCGGCCGGAGCGGTATTCGGCCACCTTGGCCTCGGCGGCCTGCGCCTGCTCGGCGGAGATCGGATAGCTGCGGGTGCGCACGCCCGGCCGGTTCAGCGCGTCGGCGTTGCCGTGGACCATGCCGGGCACGCCCGTGGCCAGCTTGCCGTAGTCCCGCTGCGCGTCGTAGCTGCCGTAGTTGCGCGGGGAGAAGCCCCACGCCTCCTGCCGGCCGTCGGGGCGGCGCAGCGCCACGAAGGTGTGCCCGGCCAGGTCGGCGGGCAGCGGCCGGGCGTTCTCCTGGCGGTGCATGTAGGTGCCGACGACCAGCCGGTAGCCGGCCTCGGTGCTGCCGCGCGGCTGGGCCGCGGTGCGGGGCTGCGCGGCCGGCCCGCGCGGCGCGGCAGTCGCCGAGCCGGCACGCTGCGCCGGCTGCGCGGCAACCGGCATCGGCTGGGCGGCGCGCAGGCCCATGCGCTCGGCCTCCTGCTCCAGGGCCGGGTCCTGCACGACGGCGACGCCGCTGCCGAACGGGTTGGTGACCCGGCCGGCGCGCTGCTGGAGCACGTGGGTCAGCTCGTGGCCGAGCAGCTGGTGCCCGCGCGTGGTGTCCGGGCTGTACTGGCCGGGGGCAAAATAGATCGTCGAGCCCAGGGTGAAGGCCAGCGCCTCGATCGCCGGCGCCTCCTGCCCGACCTGCACGCGCACGTCGGAAAAGTCCGTCCGGAACAGCGATTCCATCTTCTCGCGCACCGGCTCCGGCAGGGGCCGGCCACGCCCGCCGCCGGACAGCAGGCCGTCGGGCAGCGGCACGGCATAGCCGCCGCCGGCGCGCTGCACCGTGCCCGCCTGCGGGTTCGGCCGGGGCTGGGCGCCGGCCCCCGGACGGTCGGCGGGCCTGCCGGCGCGCTGCACCGCGGTGGCGTGGTGGGCCAGCACCGTCAGCCGATGAAATCCGTTCTGGAAATAGCCCTGAAGAACCCGCCCGGCACCCGGCCGTGCACCGCCGCGATCCACCTGTGCCATCGCCCCGCTCCGCCGTCTGCGCAACCCTGCAACGAAGGACGACCTTCGCGCGGAAAGTCTACGCGAACCTGCGGGCGGCGGCAACGGTTTCGCGTGTGCGCAAGCCGCCCGCACTGCACGGTGCGACGGCGCCCGGCGCGCCGCGGGCGCTACGGCGTCAGCCGCCGACCACCGTGCCGCCGCGGGCGGCGCAGTCGCGCGGCGTCAGCCGCACCACCTGGCCGTTGGGCAGCCGGCAGCTCACCTCGCCGGCGGCCGGCACCACGAACGGATCGCCCGGTGCGGCCGGCTGCGCCACCCCCGGCGCGGCAACCGCGCCCGCCGTGCCGGCGGCGACGACCAGCGCCACAACCAGACCCAGATTCCGATTCAGCATGACTCGTGCTCCCGATCGACCGGCCGCACGCGCGACCGAACCACCCGAAAGATGGGCGAGCAATGTGGCGCCGCCGCGGCAGTCCTGCAACGAAGCGGCGACCTTCCCGGCACGCGGCCGGACATGCCCGAGGGACGCAATGCAGGGTTCGCTGGCCGCGGCGGATCTGCTAGGCTGCGGAAGGTTGTCGGGATTGCGCAGATCATGACCTGTTTGAGGACGCTAGCCGCCGCCCTGACGCTTGGCATGGCTCTGGGCGGCATGTCGGGCACGGCCGCGGCACAGGAAGACGGCTCGGCCGGCGCCGGCCCGGCGCTGTGCCCGGAGGGGCCGACGCGCGCCTGCATCACCGCGATCGTGTCCGCGGCGCGCGACGCCGTCGGCGCCATCTCCGATCCGTACGAGCGCGACTGGGTGCGGGCGGAGATCGTCGACGCCATGGCGGCGGCCGGGACCAGGGCCGACGCCGGGCGTCTGGCCGCCGACATCCCCGATGCCTTCTGGCGGGCGCAGGCCTACGCCGACATCGCCACGGCGGCGTTCGCGGCGGGCGACACGGACGCGGCGCAGGCGGCGCTGGCGGACGGCGTCGCCGCGGCCGAAGCCGTCGATGCGCCGTTCCAGCGGGTCCAGGCGCTGGTCGATCTGGCCGCGGCCGAGGTGGCGGCGCAGGACGTGCCGCATGCCGAGGAGGCCATCGAGGCCGCACGCACCGTCGCCGCGGACATCGACGACGCCTTCCAGGCCGCGCAGGCACAGGCCGAGATCGCCGGCGGGCTGGCCGGGGCCGGGCGGGTGGACGAGGCGGTCGACACCGCCGCCGGCATCGAGGACGACTTCTGGCGCACCTGGGCCTTCGCCGACATCGCCGCGGCGCAGGGCGAGCGGGGCGAGACCGAGGCCGCGCTCGACACCGTCGGCCGGATCGGGGACCGGTTCCAGCGCGCCTGGGCGCTGTCCCGGATCGCCGTGGCGCAGGCCGAGGGCGGCGACGGCGAGGCCGCCCTGGCGACCGCGGAGCGCATCGACACGCCGTTCCACCATGCCCAGGCGCTGGCCGGCATCGCCATGGAGCGGGCCGGCGCGGCCCCGGGCACGGCGGCCGAGGCCGTCGAGGAGGCCGCGGCGCTGGCGCCGGACATCGAGGACCCGGTGCAGCGCGCCCAGGTCTGGGGCGACATCGGCACCGCGCGGCTGCGCCTGGGCGACACCGCCGCGGCGGAGGAGGCGTTCGGCTCGGCAACCGCGGCGGCGCGGCGGATCGACGACCCGTTCCAGCGGGACCAGTCGCTGGCGGTGCTGGCCGACGCCAAGGCGCGCGGAGGCGACTTCGCCGCGGCGCTCGACACGCTGGACCGAATCGACGAGCCGTACTGGCGCACCTGGGCGCTGGCCGACATCGCCGTCGCCCAGGCGGGGACGGGCGCCGCCGCCGACGCGCTGGATACGGCGGCGCGCATCGACGACCCGTTCCAGCACGCCTCGGCGCTGGCCCGGGTGGCGCGGGCGCTGGCCGGCAACGGCCAGACACCTCAATAGGGCTTGTACGACTTCTCCTCGACCAGCTCGGACTGCAGCGCCTCGTTCAGGCGCCGCTTGAGCGCCGAGCGGCGGTCGTTGGTGCGGTAGACGGAGCGCGCCAGCTCCACGAAGCGCGCGCCAAAGTCGCCGCTGCGCTCGCACTCGCGGATCTCGTCCTCGATCTGCCACAGCGCCTCGTTGACGTGGCGCAGGTCGGCGGTCAGCACCATGGCCTCCGGCGGCAGCGGGCCTCCGGCGGCGCGCACCTGGTTGAGCGCGGCCAACTCGCGGCGGATGTTGGCGAGCTTGGCCGGATCGCCGATGCGGTCGGCCTTGATCTCGAGAATCGTGATCTTGTCGATCAGCTCGCCCCAGGAGACGGGAACCAGAAGCGGCATCGGCGGTCCATGGCGTGTAAGGTGGCGGAAGCGGCGCGGATGCGTGGCGGCGGTCTGGCACGGGGCGAGCCGAACGGCTATCGTCGCCGTTGCCCCACCGCCTGTCCGCCGGGCCGATGCACACGCTACCCGAATTTCCCAACCTGTTCATCGTCGACCACCCGCTGGTGCAGCACAAGCTGTCGCTGATGCGCGACCGCGCCCGGCCGGCGCCGGAGTTCCGGGCGCTGGTGCACGAGGCGGCGCTGCTGCTCGGCTACGAGGTGACCCGCGACCTGCCGCTGACGGCGGAGCGGATCGAGACGCCGCTCGAGTCGATGGACGCCCCGGTGCTGCACGGGCACGCCATCGTGCTGGTCGCGGTCCTGCGCGCCGGGCTGGCCATGGTCGAGGGACTGCGCAGGCTGATCCCGTCGGCGCTGGAGGGCCACATCGGCCTGTACCGCGACCCGGCGACGCATCGGCCGGTGGAATACCTGGTCCGGCTGCCGCAGCCCGACGAGCGGCTGTTCGTCGTCGGCGACCCGATGCTGGCGACGGGGCATTCCGCCACGCACGCGGTCGACGTGCTGGTCCGCCACGGCGTGCCGCCGGCGCGCATCCGGTTTCTGACCCTGCTGTGCGCGCCGGAGGGCGTGGCCGTGTTCCACCGCGCGCACCCGCAGGTGCCGGTGTTCACCGCCGCGCTCGACCGGGAACTCGACGACCACGCCTACATCCGCCCGGGGCTGGGCGACGCCGGCGACCGCATGTTCGGGACCTGACTTCCGGCCGGGGTGGCCATCACGCGTTCACGCCGTCCGTTCCGGCCGATGCCCGTCGGATGAAACCGTGGGGAGGCCGGGGTGCATTCAATATGCACGCACGCATCACCATCCCGTCTTTGCGAGCGCAGCGAAGCAATCCAGTGGCGCCGCGAGCGCGATTCATGGCGTTTCGGACGGGCGACACCGGGACTGGACCGCTTCGCTGCGCTCGCGGTGCTGGGTGGACGGTCCCCCGGCGGCATCAGTTGTGCCATGCTGGTGCTGTGAGGACCCAGCAAGAGGAGACCGTCCACCATGCACACTATCATCGTTGGTCTGGATATCGCGAAGGCCGTTT